>Ga0214919_10003565_pt1 | contig 23429 bp, 22 predicted proteins | sample LL1503_MetaG_FD_177994 | JGI IMG/M metagenome (GOLD analysis project Ga0214919, IMG submission 177994) | Freshwater microbial communities from Lake Lanier, Atlanta, Georgia, United States - LL-1503 | ecosystem: Environmental > Aquatic > Freshwater > Lake | place: USA: Georgia | collected... | reverse complement strand
ATCCGACCGACGGCGACCAAGGCCTTGGTCGCCGTCGGTCGGATGGATCACGCGCTCGAAATCCTAGAAAATGATAAGAGTGCCGACGCCAGCGAGGTTCGCGGTGAAGCCGCTTGGCGCCAGCGCGCTTGGCCTCAGGTCGGCCCGGTCTTTGAAAAGAGCCTTGGGGATCGTTGGAAGACCACGGCGACACCTCTCACCGAAGAGGATGAAACGCGGCTCCTGCGGGCGGCGATTGGCTACAGTCTCGCTGGTGACGACGTCTCCCTCGCCAGACTGAATCAACGCTTCAAGCCCTTTGTAAATGGGGCAAAGCAGGCCGATGCCCTGCGGGTCGCTCTGGTCGGACCGGATGGAGACACGACGACCTCCGACTTCGCTCAGAAGGTCTCGGACAATGAAATCTTTGCCGGCTGGGTCGATAAGATGAAGCAGCGGTTTCGCGATCGCGCACCGCCGGTGACGTCTCGAACGGCGAAAACTGCAGCACCGGCTCGCCCCGCCGCTTAGTCTATCCCGGAGGCGGAACCCGGCCCTGATGGAAGCTCTCGACCAGAGATCCACAGACCAGCCCCCACCCGTCCACCAACACAAAAAAGATCAGCTTGAACGGCAGCGAGACGACCGCTGGCGGTAACATCATCATGCCCATACTCATCAAGATACTGGCGACCACCAGATCGATGACCAAGAACGGGATAAACAGCAAGAAGCCGATCTCGAAGGCACGCTTCAACTCGCTGATCATGAAGGCGGGCGTCAGGACGTGCAGGGGCGTGTCGGCGCGGGTCTCAGGCTTGTCGATCTTGGACAGGCGAATGAACAGGCCAAGGTCTTTGTCGTCAACCTGACTGAGCATGAAGGTCTTGACCGGGGTTGATGAGGCATCAAAGGCATCGGTCAGCGACATTTGCTGATCCATCAGCGGTTTGATCCCCGCTTCGTAGGCCGCCTCATAGGTCGGGGCCATCACAATGGCCGTTAGGAAGAGCGCCAAGCTGACAATCACAGCGTTGGGCGGGCTCTGCTGTAGTCCCATCGCGGTGCGTAGGAGCGACAGGACCACGACGATCCGTACAAAGGCCGTGGTCATGATGACGATCGACGGGGCCAGAGACAGGACGGTCATGAGACCGATCAACTGCACCACGCGCTCGGTCAGGCCTGCGCCACTGCCAAGATTGATGTTCAAGGCCTGTGCGGCAGCGATGGCAGGCGCAGCCACCGAGGCGAGGGTGGTAAGAAGCGCAATGAGGCCAATGCGCTGAAGGCTGAAGCTGGGATCGGGACGCATCAGGCCGCAGGCTCCGTTTGGTCAGGCGTTGAAGGGGGCAGGGCGGCAGGTCCTGTCGGATGCTCCACCAAAATCTTGCCGTCGCCGAGCAGCAGAAGCTTTTCTTCTTGATCGACGCGGATCAGGACGAGGCGACGTGTTGGGTCCAGCATCAGGCTCTCGATCACCGCCAACCGCTTGGGTGCGGACTTTATAGATTGCAGCCGAGCCAAGGCATCAGGACCGAACCGGCGCATGCCGACCGCCGCGAGGCCGAGGAGACCCAGCGTTACCGCCAGGGCCAACAACATACGGATGATCTCAACCATGGACTTGACCTGATCCGACATGATGAACCGGCCACGGATGGCCGTTGAGCGAGGATTTGAACCAAGCTGCTTAACGCCTGATTAACCCTGTTCGTTCATCTTTTGCCAATGGACATCAACGGAATTCCCTTATTTTCGATATTAAAGAGCCGCTTGGGATATCTGTCTCAACGGCAAACCTTGATTTCGCAAAATGTCGCGAACGTAAATTCGCCGGGATTTGTCGGAAAAGATCTGAAACCCTTTGTAATTCCTGACAAAAGTTCGACGGCTGGCCGACTTCAGTTGACGGGAGCCAATGCGGCTGCCGGACCGGCCCGAACCGATCCTGGCCATATGCAAGGCACGGTTCCGAACACGGGTGGCCAAGGCAAGCCTCAAAATGCCCCTGATTCTGAGACCCGACTCGATGGCAACAAGGTCGTGTTGGAAGAGCAGATGATGAAGATGACCGATGCGCGCATGAACTATGACGCCGCAGTGACCTTCTATCAAAAGTCCCTTGGGCTTCTTCGGATGGCCGCTAAGGCCCCCGGACGGTGATGGGTAGGAGAGGTTAGGCTATGGCGGATCCCAAATTCCCTTTGACCTCGACCGGCGCGGCCATGGCCGTGGCGACCTCTGCCTTGCGCGCTCAGCAGGCGCGGATGCGGATCATCGCCGAGAACCTCGCCAACGCGGATTCTACGTCCAAGACGGCGGGGGGTGACCCCTATCAACGTCAGATTCCGGTCTTTCAGCCGCAGCGTTTGTCTAACGGTATCCAAGGCGTGCAGATGACCAAGGTCGAGCCTGATAAGAGTGACTTCAAGTCGGAATATGACCCTAGCCATCCCTCCGCTGACGCCAAAGGCTATGTCAAAATGCCGAACGTCGACCCCTTGGTTGAAGCCATGGATATGCGCGAAGCCCAGCGTGCCTATGAAGCCAATCTCAACGTGATCGAAACAGCGCGCGCCATGCAGTCGCGCACGCTCGATCTGCTGCGCAAATAGACGAGGACAGATAGATGGTCGCTCCCCTAATTGCTGCAAAGGCCTACGCGGCTGCTCAATCCCAAGCTGGCAAAGGCTTGGGCGGAATGGGCGGCGATGCTGCTGCGGGCCTAACCGGCGGCGGCGGGTTTGGCGATATGGTCAAGAACGCTATGAACGAGGTGATGCAGACCTCTCGCCACGCCGAAACACAGATGAAGGCGCAGGTCCAGGGCAAGGCGGAGCTGCTGGACGTGGTTACCGCCATCTCATCCGCGGAAGCCAGCTTGGAGACCGTCATGGCCGTTCGCGATCAGGTCATCTCAGCCTATCAAGAAATCATGCGGATGCCGATCTAACGCCTGTTGGCGCAACGGCTTGGTGCGTTATTTAGATTTTACTAACCCTGTTTGGCCAAAGCCTGACTAGGGGTAATATCAGTTTGTTTTTATGAGTCGAAAGGTCGTCTCTATGACCGGTAATGAAGTGATCGATGTGGCACGTGATGCCATCTGGCTGGCCATTGGCATGTCGGCACCGATCATGATTGTCGGTCTGGTGGTTGGTATCGCCATCGGCCTGTTTCAGGCCCTGACTCAGATTCAAGAGGCGACCCTCGTCTTTGCCCCCAAGATCTTGGCTATCTTTGTCGCCATGCTGCTGTTCTTGCCGTTCATGGGCGCGTTGATGGGGGACTTCATGCGCAAGATCGCCGCCAGAATAGCCGGGATGTAGCGCTTGGAAAGCTACGCCACCGCCCAACAGGTCTATGTGGCCGGTCTGGTCTTTGCGCGGGTCGCGTCAATGATCATGCTGATGCCCGGGCTTGGTGAAGCGTCGGTTTCCCCGCGTATCCGTCTGTCCTTCGCCCTTGTCACGGCCATGTGCGTGGCCCCGATCGCTGCGCCGCACCTTCCGCCCCTATCGACCACGGTCGGCGGTCTGACCGGGAACGTCCTTAAAGAGGTGATCATTGGCCTGATGATGGGCGCGATCTTGCGTCTGTTCATGTCGTCATTGGCTACGGCCGGGGAAATCATCTCGATCCAGACCACCTTGGCCTTCGCCCAGACGGCCAATCCCATGCAGGCTCAGCCGGGCACCTCGGTGACCTCATTCTTGAGTGTGACGGGACTGACCCTGATCTTTGCGACTAATCTGCATCATCAGTTCCTGACGGCGATGGTCCATTCCTACAGCCTGTTCGAGCCCACGCGAGATGTGCCGATGGGTGATGCGGTCAAGCTGGCGATCAATACGGTCAGTCAGTCTATCGCGTTGGGAGTCCAACTCTCGGCCCCCGTCATCGTCTTTTCCTTGGTGTTCAACATTGCCACCGGCCTGATTGGCCGCGTGATGCCCCAGTTCCAAATCTTCTTCGTCGCCACGCCCCTCAGCGTCTTGATGGGCCTGTCCCTGCTCGCCTTAAGCATCAGCTTAATTGGGCTGGTGTGGATCTCGCGATATGAAGCCTTCCTGCACGTGTTTCTTTAGGCGCGCGGCAGCATGGCAGATGATCCAGAGTCCCAAACAGAAGAACCGTCCGACCGAAAACTTAGTCAGGCGCGGGAGCAGGGCGATGTCGTCAAATCGGTGGACATCCCTCAAGCTGCAACCCTCGCCGCTATAACGGCAACCATCGCTTGGGCGGGCGGCTGGATGATGCAGTCCATCGCCACCTCAATGCTGCCCTTCTTGGCCCATCCCGATCAGATCGATCTGAGCGGCCATGGCACGATCAACGTCATGAAGACCGTTATGGGATCGATCCTACCGGTCTTGGGTACGATCTTCGCCGTAACGGCGATTGCCGGGGTGGCGGGCAATGTCTTACAGACCGGCTTTATGTTTACGCCGTCCAAGCTGTTTGAAGGCGGGCTTTCCAAGCTCAATCCGCTGGAGGGTTTCAAACGCCTCTTTGGCATGGATGCCTTCATCCAATTTACCAAGTCTCTGTTTAAGGTCATTATTCTTGCGATCATCGCCTGGTGGATCCTTAAGCCCCACGCCATGCAGATCACCCAACTGGCAGAGTTGGCACCCGCCGCGATCATTCCCCTGACCTGGTACATTCTTAAGGGTCTACTCTATGCGGTGCTGATCATGCTGACCTTTGGGGCGGGGCTGGATTGGTTCATTCAGCGCCAGCGGTTCATGGCGCGCATGCGGATGAGCAAGCAGGAAATTAAAGACGAGAATAAGCAGTCCGAAGGTGACCCTCAGATCAAGGCCCGCTTGCGCCAGATCCGGATGCAGCGCGCCCGTCGCCGGATGATGTCCGATGTGGCTAAGGCGACCGTGGTGGTCATGAACCCGACCCACTATGCCGTCGCTCTGCGTTATGAGCCCGGCGTAACAGCCGTCCCAATGTGCGTGGCCAAGGGGATGGACCTGCTGGCCTTGAAAATCCGCGAAATCGCCGAAGAGGCAGGCGTGCCGGTCATCGAAGACCCCCCACTGGCCCGCGCCCTCTTCGCCACGGTCGATATTGATGAGACCATCCCCAAGGAACAGTATGAGGCGGTGGCCAAGGTCATCGGCTTCATCATGGGCAAGAAACAGGCCCGCAGTCGCGCCCGCACCTCGCCGCGCTAGGCCCTGTTTTATCCGTCAGTCTTAATCAGATGACTACGGACTGGGCCTATCTATTTTCCAGATAGTCTAGAAAATGAGGGGTGAGATCCCTCAGCCACGCGCCTGAAGGATCATTTAGGGCAGAAGGATAAGCGCTTTCGATGGATAGGACGCCGCGCCATTCGGTCAGCCATCGGCAGGTTAAGCCCGCAAAACCATCGCGCCTTGTGCCGATCTTGGCGGGGCTTTGCTTTTTGGGTGCTGTCGGGTTTGCCGCCTACCCTGCGATCCGGGCTGGGGCCTCGAGCCTTGGCGGCATATTGCTGCTGGTCGGTCTGGCCGGAGTGGTCTCCATTGGTTTCTTTGCCTTTTCGAGCAATCCGACATCCTCTGGTCAAAGCGAAGACGCCAGCGAGGCGGAGGTTCGCGAAACCTTGGTCCATGCCCTGAATGAACCCGCCGCAGTTGCCGCTGACGATGGCCGCATCTTGGCCGCCAATCCGGCTTGGCGATTGATTTTAGGCCAAGGCACGCGCTTGCCCAAGGCCGGTAAGGATGCTTCGAGCCTGTTCACCGCCCTGACCGCTGCCCGACGCGGTGAGGTGGGGTCAGCTCAGGTTCGCGCCGATGGCGAAGATCATCCGGTTCAGGTCTCGACCCTTGCGGCCTCAGCCAAGGGACGGCGGTCTTATCTCATTCGCATGACCGGTCTGGGCATGGCCGAGCCTCGGCGCCTTTCGGGGCCTCAGGGACAGTTGACCGATGCCAGCCTCGACATCCCGGCCTTGCCCGCGCCTTCGCTCGATCAGGCTGCTGTGCGTTATGAGGGGCCGGTGACGCTTGATGCCTTTGCCTCTGCAGCCCCCTTTGGCGCGGCTCTGCTCGACGGCGCTGACCCCTTAAACGCGCAGATCCTTCAGACCAATGCCGCCTTCAGCGCCATTACCGGAGCCCCGTCCGACGGAACCTGCTTTGGCGACCTGATCGAGCCAAGCTCGCGCGCGGAGGCTCAGCAGCGGATTGCCGCGGGGCAGGCCGGTCCGGTCGAGGTTCGCTTGAGCGCCAATCCCAGCGGTATCGCCCATCTCTATCTGACAAGGGCCGATGGGCGGATCATTGCCTATCTGATGGATGTGTCCGAGCAAAAGCAGGTCGAGCTGCAGCTATCGCAGTCGCAAAAGATGCAGGCCATTGGCCAGTTGGCAGGCGGGGTTGCGCACGACTTCAACAATCTGCTGACCGCCATTCAGTTGCGGTTGGATGAACTGCTCCATCGCCACCCGGTGGGTGATCCGTCCTATGAGGGCCTGACCGAGATCCGCCAGACCGGCGTGCGGGCGGCCGATCTTGTACGTAAGCTCTTGGCCTTCTCGCGCAAGCAAACGGTTCAGCGCGAGATCCTCGATCTGGGCGAATTGATCAGCGAGTTCTCCGTCCTCCTGCGCCGCCTGCTGCGCGAGGACGTCAAGCTTGAGACCGACTATGGCCGCAACCTGCCGATGGTGCGAGCTGACAAGAGTCAGCTTGAAACCGCAGTGATGAACCTTGCTGTCAATGCGCGTGACGCGGTCCGCGCCCAAGGCGGCGGTGTCGTCAGCATCCGCACGGCGCGCCTCAGCGCCAGCGAAGCCCGGGGTTTGGGCTATGCACCGGATCGGCCGTCCACGGCAGAGGTCGCGATGATCGAGGTCTCGGACAATGGGCCAGGCATTCCGCCTCTGGTCCTGTCAAAAATCTTCGATCCTTTCTTTACCACCAAGCCGGTGGGAGAGGGCACGGGCCTCGGGCTGGCGACCGTCTATGGCATCGTCAAACAGGCTGATGGCTGGATACACGTCGATAGCGGTCTGGGTCGGGGCGCGACTTTCCGCATTTTCTTGCCCGTCTATGTGCCTACGGTCGGTGCGCCTGCCCATGCGCCAGCCGCCGCCAAGCCCAAGCCTGTGGCACGGGACCTTTCAGGTGCGGGCCGGATCCTATTTGTCGAAGATGAGGATGCGGTGCGCAGCGTCGCGGCCCGTCTGCTTCGCGCGCGGGGCTATGAGGTCATCGAGGCCTGTGACGGCGAAGAAGCCCTGCTCTTGGCAGAAGAGCACGCCGGAACCATCGACCTCTTGATCAGTGACGTGATCATGCCCGGTATTGATGGCCCGACCCTCTTGAAGAAGGCGCGAATCTATCTTGGGTCTGCGCCGGTCATGTTCATCTCCGGCTATGCCGAGGCGGAGTTCTCGGACCTGCTCGAAGGCGAGACAGGCGTGACATTTTTACCCAAGCCGCTGGATATAAAGGCCTTGGCCGAACGGGTTAAGCAACAACTGCAAGCCACCTGAGATCTTGGTCACCATTTGCGCTAACCCCACTCAGAAATTGGTGTAGACAGCCTCCGAACGACGGCCCCGCGGCGCGTCCGGGGCTTGAGGCTTATTCATACCTATGACCTTTCGGGATTTTGGCTTTCTGGTGTTGATCTGCGTCCTTTGGGCGTTCAACACCGTGCTGAGCAAGGTGGTGATCACCCAGATGGGCGTGCCACCGATGAGCTACGCCTTGGTGCGTTTTGTCCTCGTCGCCTTAATCGTCTTTCCCTGGCTCCTGCCCATGCCCAAGCCGCGGTTGCGCCTCTTGCTGGTTGCGCTGTTAATGGGCGGTGGAAATTTCGTCTTTCTATTCCTTGGGCTACAGACGGCCAGCCCCTCTGGCGTTGCGATTGTCAGTCAGTTGGGTGTGCCCATGACCACCATCCTGTCGGTCATGATCCTCGGCGAGACCATCCGCTGGCGGAGGGGGATCGGCATCGTCCTGACCTTTATCGGGGCCATGACCGTAATCTGGGACCCCACCGGTGTGCCCATATCTACGGGTCTGCTGCTCGTGGCGGCAGCGGCCTTCTTGGGATCACTGGGCGCGGTCTTGATGAAACAGATGGAGGGTATCAAGCCCTTGCAGTTTCAGGCCTGGGTTGGGGCCTCGTCGATCTTGCCCCTTCTTCTCGTCTCAGCCCTGTTTGAGCATGATCAGGTCAAGCAGATGATCCATGCTGGCTGGCCGTTCCTTGGCGCGCTGGTCTTTTCGGCCCTCGCTGTTAGCGTCTGGGGGCACACCGCCTATTTCGGTCTGATCCAGAAATATGAGGCCAATCTGATTGCGCCCCTGACCCTTATGACCCCGCTATTCACTATTGGCCTTGGTGTCCTTCTGACCCATGACCACTATGATCTTCGGATGGCGATCGGCTCGGCAATAGCCCTGCTCGGCGTGCTGATCATCGCCTTGAGGCCGAACCGCATGATGTCGCTGGCCGACCTGCTAAGGAGCCGCGTGTGAGCCTAGAGACCATCGCCCGTCCTTCGCCCAATTTCGACTCCCGCAAGGGACCGCCCGACATGATCGTGCTCCACTATACGGGCATGCAGACCGGGCAGGCGGCGTTGGAGCGGCTGTGCGATCATCAGGCCAAGGTTTCGGCCCACTATCTGATCGAGGAGGATGGCCGCATCTTTACGCTGGTCGCCGAAGAGCGCCGGGCTTGGCATGCGGGCGTCTCATTCTGGAAGGGCGAGCGCGATATCAACGCCGTCTCCATCGGCATTGAGCTGGTCAATCCCGGGCACGAGTTCGGCTACCGCGCCTTTCCGGATGCCCAGATCGAAGCCCTGATCGCGCTACTCGATGAGATCAGAGGACGCTGGGAGATTGCAGACGGCCGTATCATCGGCCATTCCGATGTCGCGCCGGACCGCAAAGACGATCCGGGCGAGCTCTTTCCGTGGGCAAGGCTTGCGGCGGCGGGCCATGGTCTTTGGGTGGAGCCGCCGGCCTCTCCGGGCGCACCCTTGACCATCGGCGATGAGGGGGCCGGGGTTTTTGCCCTGCAGGCGGGCCTCACCCGTCTTGGCTATGACAGCGCGCCCAGTGGTCAGTTTGACGATAAGACAGCCTTTATTCTCAAGGCGTTTCAGCGCCATTGGCGGCCAGCGCGGGTCGATGGCATTGCCGATGGCGAGACCCGCGCCCGCCTCGTGCACCTGTTGCGCGCAGGGTCCTAGACCCACAGAAGCCTTGACCCCGTAGCCTGCTGGCCTCATCTGTGCGGCGGATCAGATGGCCGGGCGATCGCGGTCCTTGGAAACAGGGGTCGAGGAAAGTCCGGGCTCCACGGTGAAAAGGCGGCGGGTAACGCCCGCCGGGGGTAACCCTAGGGATAGCGCCACAGAAAGCAAACCGCCTGCGCCTCGGCGTCGGTAAGGGTGAAAGGGTGGGGTAAGAGCCCACCGCAGACCTGGCAACAGGGATGGCAAGGCAAGCCCCGCTTGGAGCAAGACCAAATTGGGACGTCGCGCCTTGGTTCTCGAAAGAGGACGCAAGGCAGGGCTTCACCGGCCCGAGGCGTCCGGGTAGGTCGCGAGAACCGTCCAGCAATGGCCGGTCCAGAGGAATGATCGTCGCGCCTGCCGCAAGGTGGGCGGCACAGAACCCGGCTTACAGGCCGTCTGATCCTTTATCCCCGAACATCCGTGTTCCCCGCGCAGGCGGGGAACCATCCCCCTCACCCCACCCTCTCCCCCAAGGGGGCGAGGGCTTATCGGTTCTCGTCCTCTCCCTGTGGGAGAGGGTTGGGTGAGGGCCTTGCTTGTCTTTTCTTCCGCGTTCCCCGCGAAGGCGGGGATCCAGACCCTCACACACTGCCGGATCGTTCGTGGCGCATCCTCGTCCTTCGACGGGCGTAAGGTTAGTGTGAATGGGAAGGGGTGGGGATATACACCCCCCACTCCCAACCCTCTCCCCCTCAAGGGGGGAAAGGGCCTTGTTTTCTTATTAGGCGCTCCGCAATCCCCAAAATTCCGCCTAAATGCCATTCAGTGTCATTGTATCCCAATTCATCCCGTGTTAACCCAGTTTGGTCGTCAAGCTGGCGATCATCATCAATGAGGGGCAGGCGGGTGTTTCTCTCGACCTTTGAGAAACAGCTAGATTCAAAGCGGCGCATTGTTGTGCCGCAGGAGTTCCGTGCCTTCGCGCAATCTGTGCCATCCGCCGTCAATCCCGCCTCAGCCGGTTTCGACGGTGTCTATTGTTTTCCGGCCTTTGAAGCGGACTGTTTGGAGGCCGGTGGTCCGGCCCTTTTGGACCGCTATGCCAAGGTCATGACCGAACTGGATTTTGGCGATCCCTTGCGGCTGGCACTCGAGACCTCGGTTCTGGGCGAGATGCGGCCACTCTCGTTTGATACGGCCGGACGGATCACCTTGCCTGAGAGCCTTTGCGAGATGATGGGCCTGAGTGATTGGGTGTCGATCGTCGGACTGGGCGACCGGTTCCAGATCTGGTCACGCGACGCCTTCCAAGCCCACCGGGCCGCTCAGCGCGAAGCCGCGCGCGAAGGTCTGGCGGCCTTGCGCACCCAGCAGCGCGCCGCCCAGCAGGCCTCGCGAGGGTCTGGATCATGAGCGACGTCGCCCCTCACATTCCCGTTCTAATGGGCGAGGTGATTGCGGCGCTGGAGCCTGCGCCCGGTAAGCTGATGATCGATGGGACCTTTGGTGCGGGTGGCTATAGCCGAGCGCTCTTGGCGGCCGGGGCGGAAGTCATCGCCTTGGACCGCGATCCCACCGCCGCCAAGTTTGCTGAGCCCCTGAAGGCAACGGGCCATTTTGCACTTCTTGAGACCCGGTTCTCGCTCATGGCTCAGGCCTTGAAAGGGCAGGGCCATACCCAGTGTCATGGCATCGCCCTCGATATTGGCGTGTCCTCGATGCAGATTGATGAGCCTGAGCGCGGGTTCTCGTTCATGCGCGACGGGCCGCTCGATATGCGCATGGGTGCTCATGGGCGAACAGCCGCCGATATCGTCAATGATACCGAGCCGTCGGACCTGTCGCGGATGTTTTGGGTCTATGGCGAGGAACGCGCCGCGCGCCGGATTGCCGCCTTTCTGGTCCGTCGCCGGGCCGAAACCCCCTTCACCAGCACCCTTGATCTAGCGCAAACGGTCGAAAGAGCCGTTGGCGGACGAAAAGGTGCACCGATACATCCCGCGACTCGCGTATTCCAAGCCTTACGCATCGTTGTGAACGAAGAGTTGGCGGAATTGGAAGCAGGCCTAGAGGCAGCAGAGCAGGTTCTCATCGAGGGCGGACGTTTGGCGGTGGTGACCTTTCATTCTTTGGAAGACCGGATCGTTAAGGCGTTCTTCACCGAGCGGGCTGGCCGTCTGCCGTCCGGCTCGCGTCATGCACCGCCTGTGCAGCGCGCTGCCGCCCCCACCTTTGACCTAATATTCAACGGCGCGCATGGACCCTCAGACGCAGAACTGGCGGTCAATCCTCGCGCCCGCTCGGCCAAATTGCGGGCTGGTGTCAGAACCGCAGCTCCGGCTTGGGGAGCGACGTCATGATGATGTCGGATATCTTTACCCGCCGGTTCCGCGGCTTTCGCGTTGTTGAGCTTGGCGGTCTAGCCTTTTTTCTCGTGCTGGCTCTCGGCGTTTATATGGTCAAGGCCGGGGCCGGTCGTGATCGCGCTCAGATTGCCCGGATCGAGCGGCAAATTCTTGTGGAGCAGACCCGCCTTCGCCTCTTGCGTGCTGAAGTGGCCCATCTCGAACAGCCGGAGCGGATTGAGCGTTTGGCGGCGGCCTATCTGGGCATGGCACCGACCTCGCCTAAGCATGAGGCGACGGTCGAGACCCTGGGGCTTATCGCGTTGAAGGCCCCTTTGCCTGCGCCCATAGCCACGCCTGTTACCTTGCCAGTCGAAGACGATGCCATCCAAGTTATCGTGCCTTCGGCGGGCACGGCGCCTGCGGTTCCGACCACCCCAGTTGCGGAGGTAAGGCATTGAGGCCCGATGAGCTCAACACCTATCGTTTGCCTCCGGCTTGGCGCTGGCTGTCGGCCCGTCTTTGGAGCTTAGAGCACGCCTATGAGCGGGCGACGGCTTCGGGGCGTTTGCAAGACGATGCCCGGATCCGCATTCTTTTCGTTCTGGCCATGTTCACAGCCGGTTTCTTGACCCTCGCAGTCGGCGCAACCCATTCGGCGCTGTTTTCAGATGCGGGGAAAAATACGGGCACCTTGGCGGCCCCATCCGGTGCGCGGGCTGATCTGGTTGATCGCAATGGCCAGCTCTTGGCCGTCGACCTGCCGCACTACGGCCTCTATGTCGATAGCCGCGAAATTTGGGATGTTTCTGAGACGCGCACGTCCCTGATGGCTACCATTCCCGGCCTGACCCGAGAGCGGTTGGACAAGGCCCTGCACAGCGATCGGCGTGAATATTTGCTCGGAGGGCTGACGCCGGAACAGCGGGCGGTGGTTCATAATCTTGGCCTTCCCGGTGTGGTGTTCGAAGAAGAAAGCCGCCGAGTCTATCCGCTTGGTGCGACAGCGGCTCACATCATCGGCTTTTCAGACCGTGGCGGCGCGGGCATTGCTGGGGCTGAGTTTGCCCTTGATGATGTGGTGCGCAAGTCAGCCGCTATGCAGGGTCAGTCGGTTCCTCTGTCAATCGATTTGAGGGTGCAGACAGCCCTAGAGGATGAGGTTCAAAAGAACGCTATAGCCTTTCAGGCTCCCGGCGCCGTCGGTATTGTCACCAATGTTCGGACGGGCGAGATCCTCGCGCTCGCCAGCTACCCAGATTTTAATCCCAACACGCCGGGTCTAACGCCGCCCAATAATCTGCTCAATCGCGCCGCTGCATCGGTGTTCGAGATGGGGTCGATCTTCAAGGTCTTCACCCTTGCGATGGGGCTTGATACGGGACGGGTGACCCTCAACACGACCTTTGATGCCACCACGCCGATCACGGTCGCCGGTCAGACAATCCATGACTATCACGCCGAAAAGCGGGTCATGACCCTGTCCGATATCTTCCTCCATTCCTCCAATATCGGCACGGCCAAGCTGGCCCTGTCGATTGGTGGGCCGACGATGGAGCGTTATTTCCAGTCCTTCGGCCTGTTCGCTCCGGCCAAGATTGAACTTTCGGAAACAACCCATCCCATCTTGCCGCACAGATGGAGCGAAAATATCGTTGCTTCGGCCTCGTTCGGCCACGCCATGTCGGTCAGTCCCCTAGCCGTCGCGTCTGGAATGGGCGCGATCCTGAATGGCGGCAATCTGGTGCCCTTGACGATCCGCAAGGTCGAGCCCGGGGCCGTGCCAACCGGCAAGCGGGTAATTTCCGAGACCACCTCCCGCTCCATGCTCGACCTGATGCGCTTGAATGTGACCCATGGCACTGGTGGCCGGGCTGAGATGGAAGCCCCGGGCCTGCGCTTGGGCGGCAAAACCGGTTCGGCAGAAAAGGTCGTTGGCGGCCATTATGATCGGTCCAAGCTCGTCTCGAGCTTTGCGGCTGTGTTCCCGACCGATGGTCCCTTGAACGCTGACCGCTATTTCATCCTGATCCTTGTGGATGAGCCTAAGGGCAACAAGGAAAGCTATGGATTTGCCACGGGGGGGTGGGCTGCAGCCCCGGCTGTGGGCCGTGTTGCGGAACGTATCGCGCCCTATCTGGGTGTGAGGCGCGTCGCAACCGTTACCGATACGCCTGCTATTACGCCGGAGCGCCTGAGCGGCGGTGAGCGCTAATGGCGCGGCGGCTCTCGCAGATCGTTAAGCAGTCGGTCGCAGATGATCCGATGATCACCGGCGTTACGGCCGATAGCCGCAAGGTCGGACCGGGCGTTCTCTTTGCTGCACTGCCCGGCACCAAGATCGATGGGGCGAGCTTTGTTCCCGCAGCAATCGCGGCAGGCGCAGCGGCTATTGTTGCGCCTTCATCCCTTCAGGGCCTTTCAGTGCCCGTCATTGCCTCAGACGATGTTCGTAGGGCCTATGCCTTGGCCGCCAGCGCCTTCTGGGGTGACCAGCCCGCCGTCTGCGTGGCTGTGACCGGCACCAATGGCAAGACTTCGGTCGCGACCTTCTGTCGGCAGATCTTTCAGCGGCTGGGCCACCGATCGGCCAGCATGGGCACCCTTGGTGTCACCATCAGTGATCCATTCGCGGGCGATCAGCAGATCACACCGCCTGGCCTGACCACGCCCGATGCCGCAGATGTGGCGGAACTGATGGCCAAGGTCGCCGCCATGGGGGTGACCCACATGGCGCTGGAGGCTTCGTCCCACGGCATCGATCAGCGCCGGTTGGATGGGGTTTGTCTCAAGGCCGCCGGGTTCTTGAACCTGACCCAAGACCATCTGGACTATCACGGCAACATGGTCCGCTATGGCCAGGCCAAACTGCGCCTGTTTGAAACCCTCTTGCCGCGCGGTGGTACGGCCGTTCTGAACGCCGATAGCGATGCTTTCGACGGCTTTGCAGCGGCGGCGGTGATGGCGGGTCAGAGCGTACTGAGCGTCGGCGAGCGGGGCCAAGGCTTGACGCTGGTTGAGCGTGCCCTAATGCCCAACGGCCAGCGGCTGACTGTTCGAGCGGGCGGGCAAGACCATGTGGTCAACCTGCCTCTGGCCGGAGCATTCCAAGCGGCCAATGCCTTGGCGGCGGCGGGTCTTTGTATCGCGGCGGGTGAAGATGTTGCGGCAACCTTGGCGGCTTTAGAGCATCTCAAGGGCGCCGCGGGACGCCTGCAACTCGTGGGTTCAAAGGCCTCGGGCGGCGAGGTCTATGTCGACTATGCCCACACGCCCGATGGCTTACAGACCGTGCTTGAGGCCTTACGGCCCCACACGTCAGGGCGTCTGATCGTTGTCTTTGGGGCGGGCGGGGACCGGGATCGGACCAAGCGTCCGCTGATGGGCGAGATCGCCGCGCGCCTTGCCGATGTGGCCATCGTCACCGATGACAATCCGCGCTCCGAAGAGCCTGCTTCGATCCGTGCTGCCATCCTTACTGCGGCGCCAGGTGCCTTGGAGGTCGGTGATCGTCACCTCGCGATCCAACAGGCGGTTGATCTGCTAGGCGAGGGGGATGTTCTGGTCATTGCGGGCAAGGGCCATGAGCAGGGCCAGACTATTGCCGGGGTTGTCCATCCGTTCGATGACGTGGCTGAGGCCGCTGCCGCTCTGGGTCTGGAGCTTTTGGTATGACCGGCCCGCTTTGGACATCTGCCGAAATTGCTAAGGCAACCGGCGGCCAAGCCGTCGGTGCCGACTTTGAGGTCTTGGGTCTGTCCATCGATACGCGGTCTATCGAACAGGGGGACCTGTTCATCGCCTTGGCGGGCGTGCGCGATGGCCATGAATTTATCGAGCAGGCGCTCGCAAAGGGGGCGGCGGGGTCGCTGGCGTCTCGCGCAGTTGCTGGTTCTGCCGTGCTGGTTCCTGATGTGCTGGTCGGTCTGGAGCAGATGGGCATTGCCGCGCGCAATCGGGCAAGTGCAGCTCTTCGCGGGGCCATCACAGGCTCCGTCGGCAAGACCAGCCTGACCCAAGCCGTGTCCAAGGGTCTGGCCATAGCCGGTCGGTCCCACGCCTCGATCAAGTCCTATAACAACCATATTGGCGTGCCCCTGACGCTGGCGCGGATGCCGCGTGACACTGAGCGGGCCGTGTTCGAGATTGGCATGAACCATGCCGGTGAGATCGAGCCCTTAAGCCAGATGGTGCGGCCCCATGCGGTCTGTGTCTCGACTGTCGGTCCTGTTCATATCGAGAACTTCCCGGATGGGGAAGCGGGCGTGGCGCGGGCCAAGGCCGAGATCTTTGCCGGGCTAGAGCCGGGGGGCACAGCGGTGCTCAATGCCGACGACCGCTGGTTTGATCTGATGGCCACCGAGGCCAAGGCCGCGGGTGCCAAGATCGTCCGCTTTGGTTCAGGCTCTGAGTGCGAGGCTCGCCTCACCGATATTCAGGCCGTGGCAGGCGGGGCGCAGGTTAGCGCCGTGATCCATGGCAAGGCCGTCACCTTCCCGATCCTGCAAAGCGGGGCCCATTGGGGCCACAATAGTCTTGCGGCCCTGATGATGATGCAGGCGCTGGGCGTGGAGTTAGATATGGGCATTGCTGCGCTCGGGGCGTTCGAGCCGCTAGATGGACGCGGGGCTGAGCGCGAGGTCGGGCTGGCTGCAGGTGGAACCTTCACCCTGATTGATGAGAGCTATAACGCCAATCCCCTGTCGATGGCCGCCGTCCTGCGCAGCCTTGGCGGGCGCAAGGCCACAGGGCGCAAGATCGTTGCCCTGACCGATATGCTCGAGCTGGGCGAGGTTGGTCCAAGACTTCACGCTGAGATTGCAGGGGCGGTCGCGGCGGCCGGGATTGATCAGGTCTATTGCTCTGGGCCTTTGATGAAATCTCTCTGGGATGCCCTTCCTCCGACTCAGCGTGGCGGCTACGCCATGACAGCGGCAGAGCTCGCGCCTGAGGTGGTCAGCGCGGTCGAGGCTGGTGATGTGGTGATGGTTAAGGGGTCCAATGGGTCCAAGGCGTCGGTGATCGCTGCGGCCTTGGCGGCATTGGATAGGGGGGATCGGGGCTAATGCTATATTTGCTTTATGAACGGCTGGCGGAATATAAGGCCTGGTTTCCAGCCATCAACCTCGTGAAATATCTCACCTTTAGAACAGCAATGGCGCTGTTCACGGCGCAGATTATCGCCGTAGCTATGGGCTCGCGGTTCATTCGCTGGATGAGGGCCAAGCAGGGGCGCGGTCAGCCGATCCGCGCCGATGGCATCGCCCGCCACGTTGTCGAGAAGGCCGGAACGCCGACCATGGGCGGGTTCATGATCTTGGCCGGGGTGGTCGGGGCGACCCTGCTCTGGGCTGATCTGCGCAATATTTATGTTTGGGTCATGCTGATGGTCACGACGGCCTTCGGCGTGCTCGGCTTTTTGGATGACTATGCCAAGGTCACCAAACAGACCACGGCGGGGGTCTCTAGCCGGATGAAGCTGATCTTCCAGTTTATTGTGGCAGTGGTTGCGATCGTGATCCTGATCCAGTTCGGCGCGCGTTCGCCCGAAGCACCGGGTCTATCGACCTCGATTGCCTTCCCGATCTTTAAGCGGTTCCTGCTGGATATTGGCTGGTTCTATGTGGCCTTTGGCGCGGTGGTGATCATCGGGTCGTCCAATGCTGTAAACTTGACTGACGGGCTTGATGGCCTTGCCATTGTGCCGGTGATGATTGCGTCAGCGACCTTTGGTCTGATCGCCTATCTGGTCGGCAACTATGTGTTCGCCCAGTATCTGCAGGTTCATTTCGTTCCCGGTGTGGGCGAAGTCGCGGTCTTCTGCGGCTCGATCATCGGCGCAGGCCTAGGGTTCCTGTGGTACAATGCCCCTCCGGCCAAGATCTTTATGGGCGATACAGGCTCGCTGGCCCTCGGCGGCGCGCTGGGCACCGTGGCTGTGGCCACCAAGCATGAGATCGTGCTGGCCATTGTCGGCGGTCTGTTCGTGCTCGAAGCCGTGTCGGTGATGGTGCAGGTCGCCTCGTTCAAGCTCACGGGCAAGCGGGTGTTCCGCATGGCCCCTATCCACCACCATTTCGAAAAGCTGGGCTGGGCGGAATCGACCGTCGTGATCCGTTTTTGGATCATCAGCGTCGTTCTGGCCCTGATCGGTCTTGCCACCCTGAAGCTGCGATAGGAAGGACCCGACTGTGATCCCCGTCAAAAGTTTTGAAGGCAAGCGCGTTGCGGTCTTCGGTCTGGGCCGAACCGGCCTGACCGCTGCACGCGCCCTTCTGGCTGGCGGGGCGAGCGTCGCCCTTTGGGATGAGAAGCCTGCCGCGCGTGAGGCGGCTCTGGTTGAAGGCTTCGAGGTGGTCGACCTCAATAGCGCCGACTGGACACAGTTTGACGCCCTGATGCAGTCCCCCGGCGTGCCCCTGACCCATCCTGAACCTCATTGGACGGTCACCAAGGCCAAGGCTGCTGGGGTCGAGGTGCTGGGTGACATCGAGCTCTTTGCCCGCACGGTCAATGCTGCGCCAGACCCTAAGCGGCCCAAGATCGTGGCCATTACGGGAACTAATGGCAAGTCCACCACCACAGCCCTGATCGGTCATATCCTGACCTCGGCGGGCAAGGATGCGCGGATCGGCGGCAATATCGGCCTTGGGGTTCTGGGCCTCGACGATATGCATGGCGGCGCGGTCTATGTGCTGGAGGTCTCGTCCTATCAGCTCGATCTGACCTCGAGCCTCAAGCCCAATGTGTCGATCATCCTCAACATCACGCCAGACCATCTGGACCGTCACGGCGGCATGGAGGGCTATGTCGCAGCCAAGCGACGGGTGCTGCTCAATCAGGGCGTGGGCGATACGGCTATTGTCGGCGTCGATGACAACTGGTGCCAACGGATCTGCACCGAGATCACAGCCGCTAACCGCCGCACCATCTGGCCGGTCTCAGCCGGTCGGGCCATGGGCCGCGGGGTCTATGTGCTGCAGGGCGTGCTCTATGATGCGACCGGCGACCGGGTGGTCGAGGTGGTCGATCTGACCAATGCCAAGTCCTTGCCCGGACGTCACAACTGGCAAAATGCCGCCGCTGCCTATGGAGCAGTGCGCGCCTTGGGCGTTTCTATCGAGGATGCTGCTGAGGGTCTGATGACCTTCCCCGGACTGGTCCATCGCATGGAGACGGTCGCCATCAGCAATGGCGTTCGCTTCGTCAATGACTCCAAGGCAACCAATGCCGATGCTGCGCGCCAAGCGATGAGTAGCTATCCTCGGTTCTTCTGGATCGCAGGCGGTGTGCCCAAGTCTGGCGGTATCGAGCCCCTGACGGACCTGTTTGGCCGGGTGGCCAAGGCCTATCTGCTGGGAGAGGCCGCTGACGCCTTTGCCGCGACGCTGGACGGCAAGGCTGAACTGACGCGCTGCAACAGCGTGCAGGATGCCGCCGCAGCCGCCTTCGAAGATGCCAAGCGAGAGGCGGCGAGAACGGGCCGTGAGGCGGTGGTGCTTCTATCCCCCGCCTGCGCCTCTTTTGATCAGTTCCCAGATTTCGAAGTGCGGGGCGAAGCCTTTCGAACCGCTGTTCTTGGCTTGATCGGTTGAGGAGATGACCGTGACTGTTCAAAGCCCGCACCACACCTTCGCCCGCGACGATAGCTCCAAGCTGAGCATCTGGTGGTGGACCACTGATCGCTGGCTGCTGGGGGCTACGGCCCTGTTGATGGTTCTGGGTGTGCTCCTCTCGTTCACCTCAAGTCCGGCGGCCGCCGCACGGATGAATATCGGTGATCCGTTCCATTTTGCGGTCCGCCAATCGGTCTTTGCCGCTGTTGCTGCTGTAATCCTTCTGTCGGTTTCGATGTTGTCGCCCAAGGGTATCAGGCGGGCTGCAGCGATCATCTACCTGGTTGCTGTCGTAATCATGGTGGCCTTGCCCTTTATCGGCCACTCGGCCAAGGGCGCAACGCGATGGCTGCAACTCGGTGGCTTCTCGCTTCAGCCTTCTGAATTTATGAAGCCAGCCCTGATTGTTCTGGTCGCATGGATGTTTTCTGAGGGCCAGAAGGGGGAAGGCGTTCCCGGCGTGACCATCGCCTTCGTGCTCTATCTGCTGTCGATCGGCCTATTGCTGGTCCAGCCCGATGTTGGACAGACCATCTTGGTGACCATAGCCTTTGGGGCTGCCTTCTGGATGGCCGGCGTTCCGATGCACTGGGTCCTCGGCCTTGGCGGCGTCGCCGTCAGCGGGCTGATCAGCACCTATTTCCTCTTCGATCATGTGGCTAGCCGCGTTGACCGCTTCCTCAGCCCAGACAAGGCCGATACCCATCAGGTCGACCGGGCCTCTGAAGCCATCGCCAATGGCGGCCTCTTGGGTCGCGGACCGGGCGAGGGGGTGATGAAGCGTCACGTTCCCGACCTCCATACCGACTTCATCTATTCGGTGGCGGCAGAGGAATATGGTCTCATCTTCTCGCTGTTCCTGATCACCCTCTTTGCGGTGATCGTGGTGCGCGGCCTCTATAAGGCAATGAAGCTGTCTGATCCGTTCGAGCAGGTCGCTGCGGCGGGTCTCTTTGTTCTGGTTGGGCAGCAGGCCTTCATCAATGTGGCGGTGAACCTGAATATGATCCCGACCAAGGGCATGACCTTACCGTTCCTATCCTATGGCGGATCGAGCATGCTGGCCATGGGGTTGACCCTTGGCCTCGCCCTAGCCCTGACCCGCCGCCGTCCCGGGGCCTATGCCCAGAAGGATGGATTGGCACAAGCCGGAACCTTCGCGTGAGAAAGATCGCCGTCGTTGCAGCCGGTGGCACCGGCGGCCACATGTTCCCAGCCCAGGCCTTGGCTGAGGCCCTGACCGAGCGGGGTTGGCGCGTGGTTCTGGCCACCGATGAGCGCGGCGCGGTCTATGCCGACAAGTTCCCGGCCGAAAAGCGGATTGCCCTATCCGCCGCGACCTACCGCAATGGTGACCCCATCGGCATGGCGCGGGCAGGATTGCAGATCGCCAAAGGGGTGATGCAGGCGCGGGCAGCCTTTAAGGTCATCGACCCGGCCATCGTGGTTGGCTTTGGCGGCTATCCCAGCCTTCCGGCCCTTCTCGCGGCCCTATCGGCCAAGCGTCCGGCCATGATCCACGAACAGAACGCTGTACTGGGCCGCGTCAACCGGCTCTTGGCCCCGCGCGTGCAGGCCATCGCCAGCGCCTTTCCGACGCTCGAAAAGGCCTCAGCTGAGGTTTTGGCCCGCACGCAGGTTGTCGGCAATCCGGTGCGCCCTGAGATCGGGGCCCTGTTTGAACAGGCCTATGAGGCCCCGACCGGCGATATTCGCCTGCTGATCACGGGCGGCAGTCAGGGGGCCCGCATCCTGTCCGAACTGATCCCAGAGGCCATTGCCCGCCTGCCTGAGGCGCTGCGTTATCGGTTGAAAATCCAACAGCAGACCCGCAAGGAGTCGCTGGAGTCGGCGCGTCAGGCCTATGCCGAGGCCTTGGTCGACGCCGAGATCGCCCCCTTCTTTCGCGACATGGCCGGGCGGCTCTCCTCTGCCCATCTGGTCATTGGCCGGGCCGGGGCCTCTACGGTCAGCGAACTGGCCGTTGCGGGACGTCCTTCGCTGCTGATCCCGCTCAAGATCGCGATGGATGATCATCAGCGCTTTAACGCCAAGCTTCTGACCGATGTCGGCGCGGCGGTCGTGCTGGCCGAGGATGATGCCACGGTCGAAGCCATGGCCAGCCTGCTTGAACGGCTATTGACCGATCCAGAGGGCCTGACCCGCATGGCCAAGGCCGCCCATTCGGTAGCCATCCCCGACGGTGCTGCGCGGCTGGCTGATCTGGTCGAACAGACGGCGGGGATTTGAGGGCGAAGATAAGGCTCATCCGCCACTTTGACCTCTGGGGCAAATCAGCTACCCATAGGGCATGAACAGACGTCCCGTACCCTTCGACCTCGGACCCGTGCACTTCATTGGCATTGGGGGCATTGGCATGAGCGGCATTGCCGAGATCATGCTTCGGATTGGTTATGTGGTCCAAGGCTCTGATGCCAAGGCCAGCGCCAACACCGAGCGGCTGCAAAAGCTCGGTGCCAAGATCTTCATTGGCCATGATGCGGCCCATGTGGAGGGGGCCTCGGCGGTGGTCTATTCCACGGCGGTTAAGGGCGATAATCCGGAGATGGTGGCGGGCCGGGCCAAGCGCCTGCCGCTGGTGCGCCGCGCCGAGATGCTGGCCGAACTAATGCGCTTGCAATTTTCTGTGGCGGTTGGCGGCACCCACGGCAAGACGACCACGACTTCGATGATCGCGGCCCTGCTCGATGCGGGCGGCATGGACCCGACTGTGGTCAATGGCGGTATCATTAATGCCTATGGCACCAACGCCAAGGTCGGTGAGGGCGACTGGATCGTGGTCGAGGCCGACGAGAGCGACGGCACCTTCCTCAAGCTAAAATCAACCGTCGCGGTGGTGACCAATATTGATCCCGAACATCTGGATCACTATGGCGACTTCGAGGCGGTCAAGAAGGCGTTCAAGGACTTTGTCGAGAACATCCCTTTCTATGGCTTTGCTGCCATCTGTCTGGACCATCCAGAGGTTCAGGCCCTCGCTGCCAAGGTCGAGAACCGGCGTCTGGTGACCTACGGTGTCAATCCTCAGGCCGAGGTCCGGGCGACCAATGTCACAATGGGTCCCGAAGGCGCGCGCTTTGATGTGCAGTTCTCGCCGCCTGGTGGGGCCGTCACGCGCCTGATCGATCTGCACCTGCCGATGGCTGGGGATCACAATGTCGCCAACGCTCTGGCCGCCATCGCCATTGCCCGCGAGTTGGGCGTCAGTGACGAGGCGATCCGTTCAGGCCTGACCGGCTTTGGCGGGGTTAAGCGGCGCTTTACCACCACGGGCGTGGCCAAGGGTGTGCGGATCATCGACGACTATGGTCATCACCCGGTCGAGATCTCTTCGGTTCTCAAGGCGGCCCGTGCGGTCAGCTTGGGCAAGGTCGTGGCCGTGGTTCAGCCACACCGCTATACCCGCCTGCGCGATCTCTTTGCCGACTTCTGTAGCTGTTTCAACGATGCCGATGTGGTGATCGTGGCCGATGTCTATACGGCGGGCGAAAGTCCGATTGAGGGGATCAATCGCGACAGCTTGGTCGAGGGCCTGCGCCGCTATGGTCACCGCCATGCTCTGGCCCTGCCCAGTCCAGCGGATCTGCCCGCCATGATCGCAGCCCAGACCCAGCCGGGTGACCTGGTCGTTCTGCTGGGGGCTGGCGACATTACCAGCTGGGCCTATGCCTTGCCTGCCCAGCTGGAGGCGCTGGCTTGAGCCGCTGGCAGGATCACCTGCCCAAGACGCGCGGAAAGCTTCTGCTGAACGAGGCCCTTGCGCCCTTTACGTGGCTGCGGGTCGGCGGACCGGCGGACGTGCTGTTCCTGCCTGAGGACGTGGACGATCTGGCCGCATTCCTCAAGGGTCTTGATCCATCCGTGCCGGTCATGGCCATTGGCGTGGGGTCCAACCTTCTGGTCCGCGATGGCGGTGTGGAGGGCGTCGTGATCCGCTTGGGACGGGGCTTCGGCGGCGTTGAGCCGCGGGGCGAGAACCAGATCTATGCGGGGGCAGCGGTGCTCGATGCCAATCTGGCCAAGGCGGCGGCGCAGGCCGGGATTGCCGGACTAGAATTCTTTCGCGGCGTTCCGGGCGCCGTTGGCGGGGCCTGCATGATGAATGCGGGCTGCTATGGGGCAGAAACCAAGGGCGTGTTGGTCGAGGCCTATGCCATCAACCGTGCAGGCGAGCGCGTGACCCTATCGAATGAGGCTATGGGCTTTAGCTATCGGCGCTCAGCGGCAGCGGCGAGCGGCGGGCTGATCTTTACCGGTGCC
>Ga0214919_10003563_pt1 | contig 23438 bp, 25 predicted proteins | sample LL1503_MetaG_FD_177994 | JGI IMG/M metagenome (GOLD analysis project Ga0214919, IMG submission 177994) | Freshwater microbial communities from Lake Lanier, Atlanta, Georgia, United States - LL-1503 | ecosystem: Environmental > Aquatic > Freshwater > Lake | place: USA: Georgia | collected... | reverse complement strand
TTTATTATTTATTATTTATTATTTATTATTTATTATTTATTATTTATTATTTATTATTTATTATTTATTATTTATTATTTATTATTTATTATTTATTATTTATTATTTATTATTTATTATTTATTATTATTTATTTATAATTATTTATTTATTATTTTTTTATTATTATTATTTATTTATTTATAATTATTTATTTATTATTTTTTTATTATTATTATTTATTTATTTATAATTATTTATTATTTATTTCTTTATTATTATTATTTATTTATAATTATTTATTATTTATTTTAAGTTGCTAGGTTGCTAGGTTGCTAGGTTGCTAGGCGGGGATGGGGGTATAACTATTTACATAATTATTTGATGAACTATAAGTATAATTACTATATACAATATAAATTACAATACCTATTACTGATAATATTAATAAAATATTTATACCTATAAAAACATAGGTAGAAAAATTCATACTATCAACTCCTGTATTTGCGGAATTAACACTATCATTACGCGCTTTAGTTAATATTGCCATTTCATTATCTTTTTCTTTTAATAATTTAATATTATTTAATAATGTATCTATATTGCGTGTTTTAGTTGTAAGTTCATCTTTCTGCTTCATAATTAGTTCTGTATCTTGGTCAACATTTTTAATCATTTCTTTACTTAAATTAATAATTTGTTTATTATAATTTTGTACTTTTGGTTGTAAAGTAGTAGTTGCATATTTATTGCTATTTGCATCTTTAGATAAATTTATATTATAGTCTCTAAGTGTTTGCGTATATGATGATAATAATGTATTATAATATGTATTAATTTTATCTAGTTTTTGCTTACGTAATACAGAATAATCAGGGATATTAATATCACTATCACAACTAGCATTAGTTTCTGGTTGTGATAATATATCTGGTTCTTGTTGTTGTCTTAATGTTGTTATTGTTGCTAATTGCGCTCGCGTTGCGCCTGGCATTTGTTGTCGGGTTATTGAACTCATTTTATTTATTATTAATTATAAATTTATTTATTACTATATATTTATTACTATATATTTATTACTATATATATATTTTATTATTTTATTATAAATTATTTGTTATTTGTTATTTATTATAAATTATAAATTATAAATTATTTGTTATAAATTATTTGTTATTTGTTATGTGCTAGCTAAATTCTGCTATTTGTGATGTGCTCGAGTAAGTATGTTATTTGCTCGCTTAATTCTGTTATTTGCGCACGGGATTTGCCAAATCCTGCAGTTTGCGCGCGGGATTTGCTAAATCGTGCTTTTTCATAAAAGCACAACAAAAACCGTAAGTACAGAGTCTTATACGTATGCACATAGGTTTTGTTAAGGGGCACCCTGGTGCCCACAAAAAATGTTTGCTATTTGGTTTGCGCGCGGGATTTGCCAAATCCTGCAGTTTGCGCGCGGGATTTGCCAAATCCTGCAATCCTGCAATCCTGCTTTTAGGTCATAAAAACTACGTAATTATTTGCATTATTATTTGATATAGGTATAGTTATAGTATTTTTAAGATAATTATAAATAATATCTATAGCATTTATTATAGTTATAATATATGATATTGTTTTATAAGTATAAATATTATCCTGGGTAATAGTATCCTGGGAGATTGTATCCAGGGTATAAGTATCTAATATGCATTGTTTATCATTCCGATTATAATAAATATTACAATATTTAATATTATTATACATTACAACATTATCAAATTTAGATATTATTGTATAATGCGAACCTACATTTTCTAAATAATGTTTTATATGTGATGTTGCATCAGAACTATTTATAAAAAACGGATTATTCATTATATTATCAACTGATAAATACTTACTATTTTGAATTATATAATTATATTGATTGCTAGTATTAGTATATACATTTGTTAATAATAAATTATTAACTAAAGTTAAATCACTATTAATATTAGGCAGTTCTAATGCGGGTATATTTGTATATACGCACGTACTCATTTCTTATTTTATTTATGTATAATAATAATAAATTAAAAAAAGTTTTAAATTTTAAAAACACATAAATAATAAAATATATAAAAACACATAAATAATAAAATATTTAATAATATTTAATAATATTTAATATACTTAATAAATGAGTATAAATATAAAAGAATTATATATTGAATATTCTGCAAATGGGATATTTGTAGGAAATGTATATAATAAATATAATATACCGCACGTATTAGAAACTGACGCTATAAAAGCACATAAATATCAACATTATGCTTGTATAAAAGCAATAGAGTATTATTTAATAAATACAAATGCAACTATATTTAGATATAATAATTATGGATATTTTATTGAGTTAATACCTACAAATATGATATTTGATAAAGATACTAAAAAAAAAACATTTATAATGATAAGCATTGATAAAAAAGGACAAAAACAGATAGCATATTTACATATTGAATCATATATATTATTTGATACGGTAAAAGATCCTAATGGCAAACAATGTATAATTGATGGCAACTCATTTATGATACCTTATGGTAATAATTATTATTACCTAGGATTAGATAAAGAAAAAACACCATATTTACCCCCATCACATACATTTAAAATTGATAATTACATAAACAAACAATGTGATGATTTTAAACAACTATATTTTATAAAACAAGAATAACAAGAATAATATTTTGTACTATTCTAAAAACTAATAATACCAATATCTAAATATTTTACTAAATAATCATTATATATTGTGCGTTTGTTATCATCACCTTTTAATAAATTAGTTAAAATCGTTTTTTTATTAATATTATCATTATTCATTATATATTCAAAAAACTGGGTAAAACGTGTTATACGCATTAATAATAATTCATTTACATATTCAGCATCATATTGTATTTCGTGTATAAATAATTGTTTTTCATTTTTTTTATTTGTAAAATTTTCTACTAAATACCCCTGGGTAAATCCTAAACCGTGTAAATACAATTGAACTTGTACGGTCTCATAATCACGCATAGTTTTAAATAATCCTTTCTGGCGCATCTTTGCTTCAATTAATTCATTATCAGTTGTTATACCATCATATTTACCAATTATGTCCCAACGTATTAAATTATCTGTTGTTGTTGCGGGTAATGGTATTGAAACCCACCCCTGCTCCTGTTTTAGTGTTTTATCACTTATTCGACAAAACTCCGTTATAATATCATCTTCATTATTAATACCGTGCGTTTTATTTGTAATAGAACATATTTTTTTAATTAAATCTGTTTTCTGTATAGCATTAATATTTTGCTGTGTATTAACATAATTTATAATATCATTTTGTGATTGAACCATGCCATAACTGGATTTTGCTTTATTATCATTAAGTGTATTTATTTGCTGTAATATATTTGTGCCACATATATTATCAATATCCCATATATCATTATAATCATTTGAATTAACTAATTTAATACCTACACACTCTTTTAAAATTGCGCTTTCATATTCTCGAAATTCAACAGGATTATATTTACGCCATATTTCACATACAATACGCGGAAAATTATTATAATTATCTAATCCAATTAATGGCGCAATTTGCGATATTGATAATGTAAGTTTAACTGGTTCGTGCTCTGGCATCTTAAAAATATTTATTATATATTGTTTATTATTTGTTATATAATATTATTTCAATTTTTATATAGTATTTATATATAGTATTTATATATAGTATTTATATATAGTATTTATATATAGTATTTATATATAGTATTTATATATAGTATTTATATATAGTATTTATATATAGTATTTATATATAGTATTTATATATAGTATTTATATAGTATAGTATAGTTGTTTAGGTAGTCGTTTTCACTTTATCATTTAGTTCTGTACATGCACCTTCGCTATTGCATTGTAGTGTTCCTGGTATGTTTGGCGTATTAACTGTTAATTTGGATAATGTATAAATTAATCCTGGTAAGTAAAACATACTTGTTAATAAAAAACTATATACAATACGTGTAAAAACTTGATAATCAAATAATTTTTTTAATGCATCCCAAGTAATCCACGGGAATGTATCCATAAGATGGACAGTAAGATTATTTAATATTTCACCAAGTGGCGGAAATATTAATGTAATTAATAAATTTATCCAATTTGTAGGCATTACCATCACTCCATGTCCTATACCACCATAAATTGTTTGCTGAAATAATGTATATCTATCATTTAAAATATCATTTTCTATAACATCTGTCATTATATATTATTATTTTTTATTACTATTTTTTATTACTATTTTTTATTACTATTTTTTATTACTATTTTTTATTACTATTTTTTATTACTATTTTTAATATATATATATATATATTTAATATTAAAATAAACTGCCAATACTGTCTAGTGAATCTGATAATGCGTTAGAAGTTGCATTAAGCCCGCTAGTTGCACCACTATTAATATTACCTATTGAATCTGATGCGGCATTAGAAGATGCATTAAATCCACGATTTACACCACTATTAATATTACTTATTGAATTTGATGCTACGTTAGAAGATGCATTAATTCCACGATTTACACCACTATTAATATTACTTATTGAATTTGATGCTACGTTAGAAGATGCATTAATTCCACGATTTACACCACTATTAATATTACTTATTGAATTTGATGCTGCGTTAGAAGTTGCATAGTTTATGTTATTACCTATTGAATATGTTAAATCTTTAGTATTTGAACCGATTGCATCCGTATTTATATCTATATTACCTATACTACCTATACTATTTATATAATTATATGTATTTCTATCTGCATAGTTTATTTTATTACCTTTTTTATCAAATGCTATATTATTTTGTTTATTAACAATATTTGTTAATGTATATACCAGACCTGGGATATAAAAGCACGTTGTTAATAAAAAACTATAAATTATTGATTGTATATTTGCAAATAATTCTATAATACACGCCCAATTTATATATGGAAACATATCGCTTATTTTATCCTCAATAATATTTATAATTTCACCTAATGGCGGAAAAATAATAGCAACAATAACTTTTAAAAAATCAGATGGTAAGCAAAAAGCACCATATCCCAAACCTCCATACATTATTTTATCAAATAATGTCCAAGAATCCGCATTTATATTATATGTTTGTGTTTGCGTTGCCATATTAATTTTATTATTGATTACTATTTCAAAGTTATTTAATATTATTACTTATTTTTTTTTATAGTATATGTTTTATTCTTTTTATTCTTTTTATTCTTTTTATTCTTAAAAAATAATATATTATATAATAATAAAGTTAATAAATTTAATAAATATATTTTATAATGTTTAATAAAAAGCAAACACGCAAGAATCATATAAAACGTAGTGCGGTAGCACGCAAGCAATTTAAAAATGTTAGGCGATTGGGTTTATCTACTAAAAATATGCGAGGTGGTAGTCCTGCATCTGATTTAGTTATGCAAGATTTAACGCTTAAAAAACCATTAAATGATTTTGTGACGTCTCCGCGTATTCGTACTGATGGATATAATAATAGTTTAGATAGTTTATTATCAGCACAACGCCCTCAAATGGGTGGTAGTCCGGCATCTGATTTAGTTATGGCAAACTTAACAAATACGCCTACTCATAATAAAAATACAATTGTTAATGCTCCGCAACAAAAAGGTGATATGAATAGTTTGAATTTATATAAAACAACTGGAGGAATGATTAATATGGATATGGAACAAACTACCGATGGCAAACCGTGCAATTGTAAATGTAGTAAATGTACCAATACTAGCAAAATCCATCATACAAAAAGTAAAAACAATAAGCAAACTGCGTGCAAATGTAAGCATTGCCATTGTAATTGTATGTGCAAACATTGTAATAGTAAAAAATCAAGTAAAACTAAACAAAATATTAAAAAAAAAATGAGTATGAGTATGCAAAGCGGGGGATTTTCTGATTGGATGAGTTCGCAATATTCATTGGGTAATATCAATAGTGCTGATTCTGGGTTATCTGGCAATTTTACATCACAAGGTATTACAAGTAGATCTGCGTTAATGAACCCTGCTAATATGGGTAAAGCTGGTAGCGGATATCCGATGAGTTCTTTAGAAGGTGCAAATGTTGGGCGCACTGGCGCACCATTCTAAAACATAAAAACAAAAATAGTATATAAACTATATTATTTATTTATATTATTTATTTATATTATTTATTTATTTTATTTATTTTTAAGGGTATAGTATAAATGCAATTAATATTTTTTCCATTTGCATCCACATTCTAAGCATGTAATAAATTTTGTCATCGGTTCATCTGATGACCGAGTTTGAACTTCACAATATATAGTTTTGCGTTTATAACATCGAGGGCATTTAAACATATCTGTTGCGGATTCTTTAAGTGTATCTTTTAATACTTTTGCAAGTTTTGCTTTTTCTTCAATAATTTCAGTCCATATTTCAGGACATAATTTATAAGTATCCATAAATGCTAATTCCTCTGGAGGTATTACGTTTTCTTTAATTTTATTTAATAAACTAGTATTTTTAACATAACAAGTCGTATTTAAATTACTATATATATTTTTAGATTTACTAACATATATTTCTACAAATTCAATATTATCCCATAATGGAATAAATAATTTATTATTACATTTATTAATTGCATAATTATATATACCTTGTTCTATTAATCTAACAGTTTGTAAAGGTAAATCAAGTATTTTAAATATATTTAAGCACGACACACGTTTATTATATAAATTAGTTTCAGGTGTTAAATTATGCTTGCTTTCTTGCTTTAATATATTAAATATAATACTTAAATCAAGATTAGTATTTAATTTAATATTTTTATTATGTATTTTATTTTGTTTATTTTTTTTTGATGGTTGATTTATAGTTGATATATTATTAGATAATATCGGATCGGCATCATCATCTGCATCACCAATATCACCTTCATCACCAATATCACATTCATCACAATCTTCCGCATCATCAACTTCCAAGTCATCAACATCCGCATCCGCATCAGCGTCTTCCGCGTCATCAACTTCCGCGTCATCAACTTCCGCGTCATCAACTTCCGCGTCATCAACTTCCGCGTCATCAACTTCAGCATCATCGACTTCAGCATCAACTTCAGCATCATCTTCCACATTATCAACTTCCGCATCATCATCTTCAGCATCATCATCTTCTGCGTCATCTTCTATATCATCTTCTGCATCATCAACTTCTGTGTCATCATCTTCTGCATCATCTTCTGCATCATCTTCTGCATCATCATCATCTGCGTCATCTTCTGCGTCATCTTCTGCATCATCAGATTTTTCTATATCAGACGAAATATAAGAATCATCAGATGAATTATCATAAGTATACGCATCTTTATTAGAGGTTTTTGTTGTAATCGATTCTGATTTATTAATTACATTATTAATAAGTAATTTATTTTTATTTTTATTATTTGCTGATATAGATGTAGATATAGATATAGATGTATTTTTATTACTTAATTTATTTAATACGTTTACATTTAATTTTGCATTTTGTGATGTACTAGTGTTAGGTAATTTAATACGTTGAACTGTTTTAATATATTCATCACTATTAATATTAATTAAATAATAACTATTTATATCAATACAAATAGCAATAACATCACCACTTATACTCATATAATTATTATGATATGTAATAGAAATACACTGCGAATCAATCTCACATTCTTTTATAATGTGTATTTTATCTTTATATGGTATATGTGAATTATAATATAAATTTGTATGTGTATTAAGATTATTTAATGGGTTATTAATATTTATTAAATATATTGTAGAGTTTATATTATCAGTCTTATTTATTATATAATTAAAACTTGCAAATAAAACTGGTTTATTATTTATGTGCGGTTGTGATTGTGGTTGTGGTTGTGGTTGTGGTTGTATTTTTGATGTATTATGCAATATAAGAATTTTATCTATAAGTTTTTCTATTATAAATTTAATTGGTGTTATGCCAGTTTTTTTACTTTTTGTTGAAATTTGTTTTTTCCATTCAAGTTTATATTTTGGTATAAATACCTCATTTTTATTATTATTAAAAGTCAATAAATCCACATATAAACTTGTCATTCCATATATCTATATCTATATCTATATCTATATTTAAGATTAAGAATAAGATTAAGAATAAAATTAAGTTAATGGTTAATTATCAATTAATATGATATATTTAAATTTATATTTAAGTAATTTATAAAGTATTATAATTCAATTTTATAAATTACTTAAATATAAATTTAAATATATACTATTAATGTAAAATAAAAAAAAAATAGTAATTAATATAGTAATTACAATGTTTTAGTAAATATTATAATAAATTAACGCAATTATTACGTTTTATATTAAATTGTTGATGAAAACAACGCACTGGACCGCGTATATGATATGGTGTATTTGTAATATGATTAGTTAATAAAAAATCGTTTTCATTTCTAGGATCGCGTATAATTACATTTTGCATCATTTTATTATAGTTGTTATTATAGTTGTTATTATAGTTGTTATTATAGTTGTTATAGTTGTTATTATTGTTGTTATTAACATAATAAGTTGATTGCAATAAATATATTATTAATAGTAATAATAACATAAGTAATAATAAATAATTTAGAAATCGTGTATCCATTTTAACTAGAGGTTTATTATATTTACTTAATAATACTAATAAGATTAATAATTTAGTTTAATATATTATAATATATTAATATTATAATATAATATTAAGTATTAAGTATTAAGTATTAAGTATTAAGTATTAAGTATTAAGTATTAAGTATTAAGTATTAAGTATTAAGTATTAACAATGAAATATTTAATTTATAAAAATAATACATATTATATATCAGATGCGATATCACCAGATAGTGCTTTAACACATACTAATAATATTGGTAAAGGTAAAGGTAAAACACGTATATTATCAAAATATATTGCTAGTTCTAAAGATATGCCACATAAACATTTTGCTAAAAAATATGTTGTTATATATGGTCGGTCAACTTGCCCTTATTGTATTAAGACTATTAATTTATTAGAAACTAAACCAAATATACATACATTATTTATTGAAATTGATACTGAACCGCATAACTTATTTAATAAATCCGCATTATTAAACATATTAAAACCTGAAATTTTGAATCATTCTACAGTTCCAATTGTATTTGATAAAGGTAAATTTATAGGTGGTTCATCAGATGCGGAAACATATTTTATATAACTATTTAACATTTTAATATTTTAACTTTATATTTTTTTGTTTATTATATATATTTATATTTGTTTAATTTTACAAAACAATAAATAATATATTAGAATATATTAAGCTATATTAAACAAATTAATAAATACATAATGAAAAATAATACAATAATTTATATATACGTTTTATTTATTTTAAGTATTATATTAATTGCAATATATTACAATACTAATACTAATACTAATACTAATACTAATACATTAGAAGAATTTGTTTTATCATCAAATGATATTGACCCTGTAATAAAAACTCAAACAACAATACAACACATACCACAACAACAGAAATCAAATTTTACAGTTCCTAGTATGCCAAATTCTTTAAATATTGAAGCATTATTATCAGATATACTTATTACAGATAAAACACAAAAAAAGGTTGTTATTAATTACTTACAAGAATTATACACAAATCTAGGACTATATACTAATTTATCTATACCTATTAATATATATAATAATGGTTCTGTATGTGAACCGTGGAATACATATAATGATAGTGCATATATAAATAATGATAATAATTGCATTATAAACGTTAAAAATAGCAATACCAATGATAATGCTAATAATAATACAAATAATGCATATCAATGTTTATCAGAAGATAATATGTTAGTAAGTTGTAATAAATTATTTGATGCGACTGATATTTATGGCAACCAAATAATAGATACTAATAAATCAATTAATACTTTAGAATTATTAAGTAGTACAACGCAAAAAATAGTAAGTAATATAAATACTATAGTAAATGATATTACAAATAAGAAAAACGCATTACAAACATTATTAACGAATATTATTACAAAACGCACATTTGAAAAACAACAAATAGATTTTATTACATATAATGAGTTTAATACTAAACAAAAACAAAAAAATATTAATACTATTGAAAATAATATACAAGAAACACAAAAAGATATCAATATAAAACAATTAAACTTAACTAATTTTGTATCTAGCAGTTCAATAAATGATAATAAACTAAGTTTTTATTACAAATGTATAAAATATTTATTAATTATCATTATACTTGTTATTATATTAAATATTATATTTTCTACATTATAAATTATTAGTTGCTAGGTTGCTAGGTTGCTAGGTTGCTAGGTTGCTGGTTGCTAGGTTGCTAGGTTGCTAGGTTAATACGGGTATTATATTATAATTTTTATCATATTGTAATTTATAAAATTGAGTTAATCTAGGATCATTATAAACATTTGTATATTTATTATTTGCATAGTCTGCAATTTTATTTAAACTATAATTATTAAAATATTTACTTAAATAGTCTAGGTTTTTAGTAATAACGCGTGTATCGCTATTAAATTGTTTTAATTTAAATGTTTCATAATTTATACGTATTATGAACGTATCTCTAGCAAATAGATCTAGTGCTTTTTTATATATAATATCGGTATTTATATCATTTGCATTTGTGGAATTTAAAATTGTAAATGTTATGAAAATAATATTATCAGATGTATTTTGTGATGGCTCATTTATGTGATATATAATGTTTGTTATTCTTGATTGCGACACATTTAATATTTGTGCAATCTGTGATTGTATATTATTAGTCATTACGTCATCTTCACCCTTTATTGTAAAATTATCTAAACTAATTATTTTAGCATTAGTATTCATAGTATCAGTATCATTATATTTATTTATAGTAATAAATAAATATAATGATATTAATAATACAAATACAATTAATAATAAAACCTTAAATAAATATATATTATTCATTTTAAAATTACTATATATTTATTATTAATATATATATTTAATTAATAAGTAAATATTATAGTAAATATTATAGTAAATATTATAGTAAATATTATAATAATATTTTGAAAAAAAAATCTTAATAGATAATAATAATAATAATAATAATAATAATAATAATAATAATAATAATAATAATAATAATAATAATAATTGCTATTAAATATGTCATCTGTTAATAAAACGTTATCACAATCTAATGAACGGTCATTTACTATTAATAATGTATATCACGTTGATGGGTGTCAGACTAAATTTACACATCACGATTATACCGGCCGATATAAAAGCGATCGCGCAATTCGTGCTGCGAGCAAAGCAATAACAAATTTATGCGGTATTAAAAAAATCCGCGGGCAATGTACTTTGTATATTGAAATGCGTGAAACTACTGCTGGTTCAAGCAAAAAATTATATGCTTATCATTGTAAGCGCATACACTTAAAAAAACCATTAACACTAAATAATTTTTCTGTATATTATGAAAATACTATTAAACCTGTTAAATCTATACCTATTAAAAAATGCAAAAAATCTCATAAATCATCAGGGCGGATGATTGGATATCAAAGTAAATTAAGAACATCACATAATTCTGATGCACGTAATTATAAATCAAAAAAACATACAAAAAAACACACTGCACCTAAATCACTAACAAATAAAATTAGTAATTCAATTAAAACAATATTTAAGTAAATAATCTAAAATGATAATAAATGGATAATAATATAAATTACATTTCACATTTATTACATTTTACTAAAGGTAAAATATTAATACTATTTATATACATATGAGTTATATTAAATGTAAATATAAAATATTCATCTAAATGCGTTTTACTATATAAATTATCTATAGTTTTAGTATCTAAATAAGATTTCATATTAAATTCCCATTTATTATTAATTTTATGTATAATATTATTATAATTAAATAAAAATATATTGCTATTATTGTCTTTAGAATAATTTAATAATAATTTATATAAGGTATCATCTATTGATTTTAATAATGTTATAAATTTATCGTGTTGTTTATTTTGTTGGTCTTCTAGTAAGTATAATTTAATAGTATGTATATTAGAATTCTTATTATATTTATTTATTATATGTATATTTGATATATGTATTGGTGGCGTTTTTAAAAATATACCATCTAAAAATAGTGATGGCGTTTTATAAATAATATCAATTTGTTTATTTTGTTTAATATTATTAGTATTTAATGTTATCATATTAACATTAAAAAATTCTTTTTTAATACATATATATTTATAATCTATTATAGGTAATGCTATTATAGGCATTGCTATTATAGGCATTGCTATTACATTATGCAAATTCATATAATTTGATATATTAATATTGTTAAACTTATTATGATTTTCATTACTATCCATAGTAGTAATAGGGTTTTCCATTTTATTAGGGTTCTAGATACGTTCAATATTACGTATTAATAATAATTTAGTATATATTATTTTTTAAATATTAAAAAATAAATTACTAAATTACTAAATTATGTTTTTTAGTTTATGTATTTTATTAATAATATTATTAATATTTGTTAATCGTTCAGTGATTATTTTATTATCTTCAATAATATTTATGTTTAATTGATATATTACTTTTAATATATTATTATTATTATTAGTGCTAGTGCTAGTGCTAGTGCTAGTGCTAGTGCTAGTGCTAGTATTTAATTTAATTAACATTTCAAAATTACCCCAATCAAAATCCCAAGATATTGCTGTATATTCTGTTTCGCATAAAATGCTTTGTGTAAAATCATCTGTAATTTTAATATTATTATACATTCTAATAAGTTGCAAATCTTCATTATCTATAATTGTATTTATTAATGTTGATTTAACATTATTAATATTATTTATATTAGTTAAATATTTACTGTTAAATACATCAATATCATAATAAAATGATGGATATGAAAATTGAGGATTAATATTATTATTATTATGTATATCATTATTCATATTATTATTAATTATATGTTGTGTATTTTGTTTTTTGATTATAATTTTAGTATCAATACAATTGTATTGTTTATAATTATATATCTGCGGTGGTATTTCTAATAAACTTGTTATTAAAGGTATTATATTTGCATCATATATAAATTGTGTATCATAAATATTTAATATATTTGATTTAGATGAAAAAAACGTTATTACAATCTTATTAATATTTGTTATATGTGAACCACAAGTTTCATCTGATAATATAAACATTGTTAATAGATAGTTATGGTATATAATAGTTTTGTAAATATATAAAATATATTATTTTAATTTTAAACTTATTAAAGTTTAAGGTTTAAAGCTTGATTTTGGGGGGTGGGGAGTTGGTTGGTTTTTTTTGGGGGGTGGGTGGTGAGTTGGTTGGGTTTTTTGGGGAGGGGAGTGGTTGAGGGTTTTTTCGGGGGGATAATGCAGAAACAGTTTGTGCCATAAGTGTGCGCGGACTAATCGATTTCATAGCTCTTTTAGTCCAATTAGTCAATTGTTTAGTAAGTTTAGGTTTAGGTTTGATTAAATAATTTCTGAAGTTTCCGTTATTGTATTTGGAATTCATGACAAATGGTGTATATTCATAGGATAATTGTTTGGGTGTGTGTTCGTGTGTGTTTGCTAATAATTTTGTATTATTGGGTAATTTGGGTAATTTGAGTAATGTTTGATAGTTTATGTTATTTTTACTATAAGGAAAGTTTTGGGATAAATTATCTATTGGTTGATATCCGGTTTCGTTACTAGGTTCAGGTTCAACTTCAATGTATGTACCTTGCTTGGGGTTGGGGTTTGTATTAAATTTATGTAAATGTGCATATAGTTCATTTTGTTCAGGATTGACTGGTAATTCATATATTGGTTCTGGTTCCGTAGTGTATGTATTAGGATTAGTTTTACCAGCATTAAAGCTTGTGCCCACGGTATTAAATAGAGGTATTATATTAGCTACAGGGGCACGCTGATGTGGTTTGATGACTCTGGATCTGGATTTAAAGTATTTTACTAGTTGTATTTGCCTATTTTTTGCTGATACTTGTTTGTGTATGGGGCTAATGAAACTAGGGTATTTAGTTTCCTTCGGTTTAGCATTCATACGCGCATCGGCTTTAGCCTGAGCTTGTAATTGCGCTTCGGTCAGTTGAACAGGGCTTTTATCACCCGAATTGCTCACATCAAAAGTATCCCCCCCCCCCCGCATCAAACTTTGTTTTTTACCCATTTTCACACTATTCATCATATTCATAGATTTAGTATTTTTACTTTTTTTATTTAATGTTGTTTTACTTGCATTCTTTATATTACGCATATTAGAATTTTTAGTTTTTTTAGAAACTGATTTTTTAGTTTTAAAAACCATTTTAATATTTTTAATATTTATTCTTAATATAATAAAATATATTAATATACATTAGTATATAATATTTAATATATTTAATATAATTTCATTATGGTATTAGACAAGTTTATAAATTCAAAAATCTTTTTAATAACATTTATTATAAGTTTAATACTTGTATATTTTGTAAATCCCGAACCAATAATTGTTTATAGGTTTCCAAATCCCGATAATGCTGGTAAATTAACTTATCAAGATAAAAGCAAAAATTGTTATAAATACGAAAAACACGAAGTTAAATGCCCAACAGACCCGAGTTTAATCCTTGAACATCCAATAATTATACATTAATCATTAATCGATATATGGATAACATCTGGATAGCATCTGGATAACATCTGGATAACATCTGGATAACATCTGGATAACATCAATATAACATCAATATAATAACAAACAAAAACAAATAATTGGATAAATATAATATTATAATTTTTATATATTAGTAACATTGTTAGGTGTATTGTGGCTTTTTTAATAATCAAAAGTTATTAATGAGCAAACAGATGCTAAATATTATCTCACACGCAACAAACCTCAATATACAAGCTATATCTTTCGTTTGGTGTTCGGGTATCCATATTTTGGATCATATGTTTTTTTTTCGCATTGCCATATCCACCCCAACCATGTAGGGTGCAACGTATAATCATTCCAATATGCAGGAGTTTGTGAGCCATAAGTAGATCTTTCTTTATCTATATCAGTATCAACACCAGTTATATATTTTGTAATTTTAGTGTCATAATTGGTATCATTTGCTGATAATACGTTTTTTAACGCAGTATCAGCTTGGTTTGCTTCATCTAATGTTTTACAACCAGGAAAACGATTAAATAATAATGTTGCTTGTTCTTGTTTTTGTAAATCATTTCCACTTATGCTGCTCATAAATGTGTCTTTATTTTCTTCTAGGTTTTCTGGTAAGTAAAACCAAACTGGATTAATTGCTACTTTTGGTTTTTCTACACGCGTAGGCGTTACAGGCATAGGCGTTACAGGCATAGGCGTTACAGGCATAGGCGTTACAGGCATAGGCGTTACAGGCATAGGCGTTACAGGCATAGGCGTTACAGGCCCCTCAGCCGTGTATTCGATTTCATTTGTGTAATTTTCAGAAATAACATTAAATTCAAATAAAATTTTATGTGGGTATCCTGCGTTATCCAAATTTATAGTATTATTGGCGTTGTTATACTGAAATGTAATTTTGTTATTTTCAATAAACTTAATATTTCCAACTACATAATATTCTTTATTATATTCGTTGTTGTAAAATAGTTTATAATTACGACCTTTTATCATAAACATGCCTTTAAAATATAAACCTGTTTGAGTAAGCTTACTATGTGCCCCCCCCCGCATTTTATTAGTGCGCATTGACATGCGTTTAGTATTCTTGCGAGTACGTGTTTTCGTCTTCTTGCTAGTGCTACGACGCAGTTTGCGTTGTTTAGTTTGATTAACCATTTTTATAAAGAATAAGAATAATTATAAAACAAATTATAAGAATAAAATTAGTTTTTGCTTCTTAATATTAACAAATATATTAATATTATTAAAATTAAAATAATTATTAGTTATTTTACTATTAATTTTAATTCTAATAAATAACAGAAAATAAATAACAGAAAATAAATAACAGAAAATAAATAACAAACATCAAAAATTAATAAATAAACTAATAACTAAACTAATAAATTACTAACTGGATAAATATAATATTATAATCTTTATATACTAGTAACATTGTTAGGTATATTGTGGATTTTTTTTGATAACTAGATAACTAGATAACATCTGGATAATAACAATATATTTAATAAAAAATAAAAACACAAGAACTAATACTAATAAATAAAATAATATGTATATATATATTAAACAATATTAAACAATATTAAACAATATTAAAAAATAGTTAATAATATTAAATACAAACGCACATACTTATTACATTACTTATTAATTACTTATTATGAAAGCTATAGAATTTATGAAAACACCTAAAGGCAAAATTATGACATCAATTATTTTAGCATTAGGTTTAGCATCTTTATTAAGAATGTCATTTAAAAATGCTAATATGGTAATTTTAAATGGTCCGCCAATTGAAAAAACAGAAGGTAAAATATTTAGTTTTGATAATAAATGTTATAATTATACGACTATAGCAACTAGTTGTGATAATATGGAAGATAATAAAGGCAGGATTTAGTGCAGGATTTAGCAAATCCCGCGCGCAAACCAAATAGCAAACATTTTTTGTGGGCACCTTGGGGTGCCACTTAACAAAACCCATGTGCATACGTATAAAAACTCTTTAAGTACGGTTTTTGTTGTGCTTTTATGAAAAAGCACGATTTGCTAAATCCTGCAATCCTGCAATTATTAAATTCGTTTATACATTATTATATTTTTATTATGTTTCATTAATATACATAAATAATTATTTATATACTTTTAATTTATTGCTATTTTATTTCTATTTCTATAGTTTCAAATGGCACAATCAACTCCTATAAATTTATTACGTCGTAATGATGCTGGGTCGCAACAAATGATGCCTGGGTCGCAACAACCTTTGCAACCACAACAATTACATCCTTCACAACAGCAACAGATGCAACCACAATTTCCTAATACTGGGGGTGGTGGGGGTGGTATGACTAATGACGCCCAATTGGTTGATGATATTTTAAAAGAAATGGGTGAAAGTCCTGGATTAGATCAACAATCAAATATTAATTCCCAAGCATTGCATTATGTTATGGATGGCGCACAAGTCCCCCCTAATAAATATATAAATAAGCAAAATAATAATATGTCTGGGGATGATGAGTATGATGATAATGATAATTCAAATAATTCAAATAATTCAAATAATCGTAATCGTAATAGCAATAGTTATGATAATAATAATATGTTTAATAAAGGGTTTAATAATGGGTCTGGATCTGGTATGGGTTCTAGTATCTTTAGTAAAATTGGGTTTTCATTATCTGGGGATACATTTAAAGATAAAATTATGAATAATATGAAATTCCCAATCCTAGTATTTATAATATGTTTTCTAATATCATTACCCGAATTTAATCGATTTTTATTCGGATTTATGCCATCATTATTGCTAGAATCGGGGCAAATCAAGTTTAATGGCGTATTATTAAAAGCATTAATTGGCATGCTTATATTTATATGTATAGCATTATTTATATAATACACTATATATTGTTATTAAATGTTATTTTTATTGTTATTTTTATTGTTATTTTTATTGTTATTTTTATTGTTATTAAATGTTATTAAATGTTATTTTTATTGTTATTAAATGTTATTAAATAAAAAATAAAAAAGTATAAATTTAAAATTGAATAATAATACGTTATGAATATGTTAATATATTATAATTTAACATATAATAATATACATAAATACAAATATACATATACATATAACTAGATTATATATGAGTAATATACAATTAAAACATATTCTAATAATTCAAAAATATATTAGAGGATTTTTAATAAGAAGATTACAAATATTAATACCATCAGCATATTATCAAACAAAAAATTGGCGTAAAAATAGAAAATGGTATAATAATGGTAAATCAAATGAATGTGAAAAATATCAAATTAAATTAATTGAAAAAATGCTTACAAACACACTAATAAAAACGGATGATAGAATTAATATGGAAACTAATGATATTATTAATAAAAAAAACCCAATGATAAAAGATGATGGTTATGAATGGAGTGAAAATTTTGATGGTAAAATTTTAAAAAACAATAATATATATTATTTTAATTTAAAATTTGTATGTGATGCTGGAGGAGCACAAACAAGAACATTAAGAGAAGTATATCATTTTATTAAATATCAACTAGAATATTTAATAAAATTTAATATGATATTAAAAACAATAACATATTTTATTAATATTTTAGATGGTGATACAAGTTATAATAATATGAATAAATTTACATTTTTATTAAATAAAGAAAAATATAAGCACATATTAAAATATGTATTTGTTGGTAGTTTATATGATTTTCAACATAACATCATAAAGTTTCAAATAAGTAGTAATAAACACTTAACTATTAAAAGTAAAGCATGATATAAAATACTAATAAAACATTAACTATTATATATTACTAGATATAGTATCAAAATTTTCTAATATGTATTCTGTAATAGAATATACTAAATCAAATGATATCCGCTTTCTTGCGATATCTTTGCTTTCTCTATAATTAGTTAAAAACAATGATTTATATTGTTTTCTTTGCCTATCTAGATATGTATTAAATTTTGTTATTAATTCTTTTTGTTTATCTTTATTTATTTGAGGTTCAATTATTAATGTTGCATATGTTCTTGCTGTTTGATTTGGTGTATCATCAATATAAATATCATTATCTTCAACAAATGATAATCCGATTTGACTATTAATATTATCATCTATGCATTTTACTAAAATATTTGTATTTTTTTGTGTTTTATTTTTGTTTGTTAATCGTGTTATTTTATATGTATTATTTAATTTTAGATTATATATATTACCACCAATCATAAAATTATTATTATCATTTAATTCTGTTTGAATAATTGTTTTAGATGGATATACAATAATATTTAATTTATTAGTAGTAGTAGTAGTAGTAATAGTAGTAGTAGTAGTAGTAATAGTAATAGTAGTAGTAGTAGTGTTATTAGCACCTTTTAATTCAAATTGAAATGAACATATTGTATATGTTGTATCATCAAATACCTGTTCTTCAAATATATTTAATAATATTATATTATATATTTCTAAAAATGTTTTTCGTAATTCTATATCTGCTATACGAATTGAAGACCAAAAATTTAATGGTATTATAAGTATTCCTCCTAAACATATATTTGTTAAAATATTTTTAATAACACATTTATATAAATCATTTACATTATATTTATTAAATAATGTTTTATCATTTGATTTATTACGCGCTAGATATGGTGGATTTGTTATTAAATATTTATTATGATAATCTGGAGGATTTAATATACTATCTTTTTTAATAATATAATCTATTTTAGGTTCTATATCATAACATTCTATATTATATATTGCATTGTGTGTAGTTTGCTCTTTTTTAATAAATGTAATTAAATCACCATTGCCAGTAAATGGTTCTATAATATTTATTATATTATCTGGAATTTTAATACCTTGTAAAATATATTCTTGTTGTGTTGTATAAAATTGACCTAAAAGGTGTTTATGCTTTGGTAATGTATTTTGTTTTTGTTTTTGTTTTTGGTGTTGATTAGTAATAGTAATAGTATTACTATTGCTATTATTAGAAATATTTGTTGTATCAGTTGTATCAGTTATATCAGATGTATTAATTGTATCAGTTATATCAGTTGTATCAGTTGTATTAGTAATATCAGTTGTATTAATTGTATTAATCATAACAGTATTAGTAGTAGTATTAGTATTAGTAGTAGTATTAGTAGTAGTCATATTATATATATTAAAATCAATTTTATTTATATTTGTTTCTAGCAGAGTATTCATAATGATATCTATATATTATTATATAACATTATGTTATTTTTATACATAATAAAATAAATGTATAATAAAATGTATAACTAAAAAATAACTAAATGTATAATTAAAAACGTAATTAAATAAAATTAAATATATAATAAAATATAATAAAATATATAGTATAATAAATAATAAAATAAATAATAAAATAAATAATAAAATAAATAATTAATATAATAAATACTGTTCTGCCAGTTAATAAATATAGACATCTAGAGACATATAATCCCATATAATCCTATATAATGTTTAAACCTTTAACATATAAAACATTTTTATTAATATTATTATTTTTAATTATATTTGCAATTTGTATTAAATTATATAATATACATCATACACATCATACATCACAATCAGCACAATATAATTATACTAATACTAATACACAATTACGTCACATTAATAGTATAGATAACCTAGATAACCTAGATAACCTAGATAACCTAGATAACCCAGATAATATTGAAAGATTTGAAAGCGTATTGCAAACATTAAAAGATAATAAAAAAAGTGAAAATAATACATCAATATTTAAAAATAGTAATACTAAATCTAATTTTAAAAAAAAAGTAAGATTTGATGATTTAATTACTAATGCCGAATCACTTAATCTTGGTAAATATAGTATAGACAGTATTAAAAATAATGTGTTAACGTATATTAAATCATTTAGTAAAGACAAATTTACAAATCTATCTGGAACAACAACAGAAGAATTGAATAAATTTAGTTATTTTAAAGACAAATTTTTTGAAATATTTATATAAACATATTTGCAATAAAAATTAAAATTAAAATTAAATCTAACTATCTAATAATTATCTAATAACTAAATAATAATAATAATCTAATAATAATCTAATAATTAAGTAAATATTTATAAAATGAGTAAAACAACATCTATTATTAGCAAAAATAATAACACATTATCAAGTAAAAATATTAACACTATAAAGGAAATATTTTGTAGTGTATTAATTATTGTATTACTTTATTATATTATTAAATATATTGCATCTATAACAGTATCTAATAATATGCCGACTATTGAAACCTTTAATAGTTCATTATTATTTAATAATGTACCTTTATTATCAATTGACAATAACACTAATTCCACAAATATAAAATATCAAATTTTTCACATAAATCAAAACGTAAATATGCAAGCTCTATCATCACATACAAACTCTAGAATGTATTGTATAAATAATGATATGCAACAAAACCCAAGTACAATTTCATTATGTGAAATAAAACGCACACCTAATTACGACAATAGTAATAATATTTCTTTTATATGTGTAAATGCAGATTGGGGTATTCAAACTAACAATTCTTATACATTTAATAATCCACAAATTACACAATCAAGTATGATTTCTGATAGTGCAGTGCCTTCTTGTAGTAGATCTACTGGTTATTTGCTTGCAAATAACTCAACTACTGTATTTTATTATAATCAACCACTTAATAATACTAAACATTTAGATTGTTTATATTATGCTAGTTATAATAATAATAATGTATTAAAATGTAAATCATTACCATCTATTAGTATATATTATAATACAAAATTAAATTCATCCGATCCAAACGCAACTACAACTACAAATGCATATTTAAAATATGATAAATTAGAAAAAATATGTGCTAATGATAATATACTTTTGGCATTGGGATGTTCTAAAATCTTATATTATTTAAAATTAGATAATATAGATGCGAATAATTGGGTTAAATGTGATTATCCAATTATTAATAATACAAGTATAAATTATATTGGTATTAATTTTGACCTAATATTTATGTATATTTATGATACTAGCGATAGAGCTAATACAGATCCTAATGTAGAATCTAATACAACGTCTAACACAAAACTTATTTATACTATGGTTAATAGTATTGGTTCTGGCGGGGTTAATAATTTGTCAGCAGTAGTTTGGCACACGTGGGTAGAAAAAAAAGATACTACAATAGCTAAAAACCCATTATTTAATTTTATAAATAGCAAACATATTACAGTATCTAATGATATATGTATAATATATGATAATACTAATTATATATTATGGAGTTGTCCAATACACACTAATTCTACTACAAATGAAAACTTAAGTGTTAGTAATAATTTGTGGGAAAAAAATAATATTTTATCTTACATTACCAACAATTTTAATATTATAAGTATATCATTCGATACTATAACTATTTGTTTCAATGTATTATATATGTATTATCCATCTGGTGTAATAAGTATTTCCTTGAATACTAACGGAATTCAGGCAATATTTCCTTTATATAATGTTGATAGGAGTATATTTAATGCTAGTAAATATGCATCACCTAATACTAATACTAGTGTTTCAACTGTTCCTAATACTAATACTAGCGTGTCAACTGTTCCTAATACTAATACTAGCGTGTCAACTGTTCCTAATACTAATACTAGCGTGTCAACTGTTCCTAATACTAATACTAGCGTGCCATCTGTGCCTAGCACTACATTATATAGTTATAATACAGTAATAACACAACCACTATTAACAAGAACTACAAACTATGATCGTGTTAATCCTATGTTATCATCACAAACTATGAATTCACAACAGAATGGACGTAATTTATATATTTCCCCTATTGATGATATTAATGAATTATATAATATGAATCGATATAATGATTATTATTCAACTCATAATATTGGAACACCGTTTAATAGTGAAACACCTAATAATCCCCACATATATAATAAAATTACAAGTAGTTTTTTTCCATTAGTAAAAATATCATAAATTGCAGGATTTGGCAAATCCCGCGCGCAAACTGCAGGATTTGGCAAATCCCGCGCGCAAACTGCAGGATTTGGCAAATCCCGCGCGCAAACTGCAGGATTTGGCAAATCCCGCGCGCAAACTGCAGGATTTGGCAAATCCCGCGCGCAAACTGCAGGATTTGGCAAATCCCGCGCGCAAACCAAATAGCAAACATTTTTTGTGGGCACCAGGGGTGCCCCTTAACAAAACCCACGCGCATACGTATAAAAATATTTAATTACGGGTTTTGGTATGCATCTATTAGCATCTATTAGCATCTATTAGCATCTATTAGCATCTATTAGCATCTATTAGCATCTATTAGCATCTATTAGCATCTATTAGCATCTATTAGCATCTATTAGCATCTATTAGCATCTATTAGCATCTA
>Ga0214919_10003562_pt1 | contig 23442 bp, 29 predicted proteins | sample LL1503_MetaG_FD_177994 | JGI IMG/M metagenome (GOLD analysis project Ga0214919, IMG submission 177994) | Freshwater microbial communities from Lake Lanier, Atlanta, Georgia, United States - LL-1503 | ecosystem: Environmental > Aquatic > Freshwater > Lake | place: USA: Georgia | collected... | reverse complement strand
ACCATGACCACCACCACCACCACCACCATGACCAGCGCCACCATGACCAGCACCACCACCTCCACCACCTCCACCACCTCTAAATCCCTCATAGTTCTGGAAAATCAATATACCTACCAGAATTAATAAAAGAATTAACAATCTATTCATTCTATAATTATACAACATTTGATCTTACTTCCATTATCATTCGTATCAAACCGGATACTATCAAAACACCAACTACAACGCCAATTACAATGTATACTGTTGTACCACTCCATCCACGAGCATTTACAAAACCTTCATAATTTTGAAAGAATAATATAACTACCAAAACTACAATTAAAAGAAGAATTGTAGAAAGTTTCATTCTATATTATTTAAGATTTTAATAATTTCTTTATTTCCAAATTTACGTGCATAAAACATAAGATCATCTTTCAGCATTAAAGCATTTGTACGCGTATCACGAAGCAAAAGTTTCATACCATCTTCCCATCCTCGCATAGCACAATACCGAAGCAAATATTGATTATTCTGCGTAGGATCTATAAATGCAAACAATATTTCTGCAGCTTGAATATATGAAAGTTCATCGGGATATAATGATCCATAAAAGAATATATTCTCTAAAAATTCAAGAGTGGGATTATTTGTTTCTAAATAAAGAAGCAAATCAACAATGTTAATTTTGCTTGATTTTAGTAATTCCATATATAAACTACTTATAGTGGTTTAGACCAGCTAAAGCGCAAACGCAAAAATAAGTATGGACAAATGGTATTGTTATTTACTGCAATGCACAGAAAATAGCAAAACATATGTAGGTGCAACAATTGATCCAGAACGACGATTAAAGCAGCACAATGGATTTCTTAGTGGAGGTGCAAAAGCAACAAAAGGGCAACAGTGGACGCGAGTATGTTTTGTAGAAGGATTTGAAACACAGCGTGAAGCTTTGCAGTTTGAATGGCATTGGAAACACAATAGTAAAAAACAGAAGGGTACCGCATTAGAACGCCGTATGAAAGCACTTGAAAGCATGTTTTATGAACCATTAACTGTACATTATACTTAAAGTTCACGTTAAAGTTCACGTTAAAGTTCACGTTTCCGTTTTTTAATTTCATTACCAGTTAAAATTGCCACAGCATTATCAAAATTTGCTTGAATAACTGTTCGTTCACCTCCACCACGTTTAAAATCAACCTCGTAGCTATTAATACCATTTAATGTAAGGTAAAGAGTTATACTTTTATCAGAGTAATTAATAATATATCCCCCAAGAAAAGTTGTTAAAAATACAACGGTTTGCTTATCACAATCAATAAAAACACCATCTACATTTTCAATTCTATCCAAATGTATGACAATAAGATTATTTACAATACTAAGAGTTGTTTGGCCCATATATGAAAAACCCATTTATTTTTAGGCCCGTGCCCCCAAACTTAATACTGCATTTTCAAAATTATGTTTAACAATTTGTTCTTGAATATCTCCACGATTAAACTCAACAGTATACGAATACATTCCTTTTAATGTTAAGTATAATATAATAGTGTGATTTGTATAATTGATATTATAGCCCCCTAAATACGAGGCCAAAATAACAACTTTCTGTTGTTCAGAATCAACATATACATCATCAATTCTATCATGATTGATAATAATCATATTATTTACAATTTGTAGCGTAGTTCCCGTCATTTTTCATACATTAAAAATAGGGTTTATTTTTTTCAATTTTTTAATTACCATCCTTTATCGCAACGACACACATCAATACAACCGCAAGAAAGAGTTCCACATGTATGATCGCAATACAAATCAAAGCAACTGCATACAGCATTGTCTTCATTTACCAGCTCAAATTGCACACTCATACTTTTAAGAAAGCCCTCAGGGTTGAGCGCAATTTTATTTTTATACTTGTTAAGAAACTCTTCAGTTACATTTAATGCTACAGGATCATTGTAGCGTACAAGACGGATATCTGCATTAGAACTAGCACGACGAGCAAATTCACTAATAGCAAGTTCAAGACTGATTACTTGACTCGGTTTGAGTGCAGACACAGAAATCTCTTCGTTATCGCGGAAGATATGAATAAAGGCCTTCATCTTTAGTTTTTATTGGTACAAACCAATTAGGTTTTTGCAATTCAATTTTTTTTTCGGATTCCTAATTAGATGCAGTTCTATCACTACTTTTTATTATTTATAAAAGCAATAGTAACTGTACAACTTGGTATGATTTTTATTAAAAAACAGTCTTCCGAAAGTAAATTATTTATTATAACTGATACAATTTTTAAAATATCTATTGCATTATTTGTAATATCATACTTTTATTATTTAAATAAAGATACCTTAATAAACTATCATGAAAAATCATTCTTTGTTGCTGCGGGAGTATTATTGTTATTAGATGTTGATTATATAAAATTTTACGATGCAGTAACTAAATGGTAGCATAATCAAATTCATACGTTTCTTCTTTAACAGTATCTACTGGAATATTTTTTGTATAATCAGATGCTTGTTTAGAATTTAAAACACCAATAAGTTCAAATTGCTTTGATCCATAGGGAACTACTAATACAATATCATTTGCATAAATGGGTACCTTTCCTCGGCTACGAAGAGCGCCGCGAATAACTGCAACTCCATCACTTGTACCAGATGAACCATAATTAATAGCTACACGGTCACCACCGAGATGTTTAACAACCTTTGCATAGATGGCATCAAGATTTCCCGAAATAACTAGATCAACCGTGCGCCGATTTCCATCTTGGCGAAAGCTCTTTGAATGCTTATGTGTTGCCATTTAACTTCTTTACTGATATATGTTATATAAGTAAAGAAATCAATTTTTTTTAAAGTCAACGATTATTCATAGATGCATTTGCATTATTAGACATGTAATTTTTTATTTCTGCATACTGTTCTGGTGTAGGATATTTATCATTAGTATCAACAGTAGTGAAATTCACCATTTGTGATGGCTTTTTATATTTATCTTTAATTCGTAGTCCTTCAAATACCGTATTTACATCTTTTGATTCTATTTTATTAACATAATTTGTTGCATTTTTTAACATACCCAATCTTCTATGTGCATTTTCTTTTGCTAAATATTTTTGATCATCATTATATTCATTTTTTGTTGACAATCTATATAAATAATTTGTATTTGTTGGGTCTGTTCGTATACGTGTGCGTGAATTATTACGATTTAAATTATATATATTAGGTTTGTTTCGGAAGGATACTTTTCTTCCCTTGTTTTTTCGTCGTTTTAAAGTTTTAGGCATCTACTTATGCTTTCTATTTTTTCTAGTACTTGTTTTTTTTCTTAAACCACCTTCTGCTGTGTAAAATATAGGTTTATCTAAGGTTTCACGTGTAAAGGGATGTGCATCTAATTTTTTAAATGTATTATGTGTATAATATAATGGATCTTCTAATTGCGAATTATATGTATATTTTATATTTTTACCTTTTTTCATTTGTCGTCTTAAATTTACCATATGTGTCCCAGGTTTAATAATTTCTTCTGTTATTGCATTAACAATATTGCTTGGTAGTTTTCGTTTCTTACTAAAATTAGGAGCATTATTTTCCGAATTATTGCTTCCTTCTTCAGCTAAACGCTCCGCACTTGTATAATATAATGGTTCTACAATAAATTCATTTTCCCGTAAGTCAAAAAAGGCAATAGATTCTGGAAGTTCTGGCACAACTGTTAATTGATTGTTTCTACAGTTAAATTCTATTAACTCAGGTAAACTCGGCAAAGTGGTTATATAATTATCCGCACAATTCAAATACAATAAAGTAGTAGGAAGAGGCGGAAGTGTTTCTAATTGACACCCTTCACATGTTAGTGATTCAAGCGGTGTACTTATCAATTCTGGCAATGATTCTAATTGATTATAACTACATTCTAAATTTGTTATATTTGTTGGAAGAGTTGGAAGGCTTGTTAGTTCATTTATATTACAAATTATTTCTACTAAGCTATTTGGAAGATCAGGAAGTTTTGTTATTAAATTATTTGTACAATTTAAAGTATTTAAATGTGTATTTAATTCTGGCAGGGCTATTAAGCCATTACCTACACACTCTAATATTTGCAATGTATTTGGAATTTCAGGAAGGGATTCTAATTGATTCTCATTACAATGTAATGATTGTAAATGTGTTGGAAGAACAGGAAGACTCGTTAAACTATTTTTATCACATTGTAATGCAAGTAAACTAACAGGTAACTCAGGTAAACTTGATAATTCATTTTCATTACAATTTAAATACTTTAGATTTTTTGGAAGTGTAGGAAGTGTTCGTAAGCCTAAATTATTAATTTCTAAAATATTGTTATTATTTCTAGCAGAAACCCACTCGCGAATTCGTTGTTTTGCTATATCATTGCCCCCTTTTTGTTTTCTTGATTTAGGCATCTACTTATGCTTTCTATTTTTTCTTGTACGCTTTGATCCAGCATTCATGTTAGATATATTATTAGCTACACTATTAGGCATGGTATTTGCAGTACTAGATCTTCTAGATCTTCTAGATCTATTTGATCTATTAGATCGTGTATTATTAGAACCATAGCTACTAGATACGTTATCAGGAGGGATTCGTGCAGTATAGAATCTTGCAGTTGCTGCGATAGGTCTTCGTGATTGAGGATGTTTTCCATGTAATCCTATATACGTGTCATATGTGTAATATAAGGGTTCTTCTAGTTCTGAATTGTATGTATCTGTCATTTTAATATCTACCATTTCTTCACCATCTTCAATAACTTCCCATGTAATTGCATCAGTTGCTCCGCGTGGAAGCACACGTTCTTCTACAGTAAAATCTGGTTGAGCGATTCTATTGTTATTTCTACTTCTTCGTCGTCGCAACACCGCACCTCTATTAGCTCTAACATTTGGTGGTGCATTTCTTCGTGTGCCTCTTCTAGGTGTTCTGGGTGTTTCTAATGCTAATACTTCCAAATTATTCGGCCTAGAATTATTTGTATTTCGGGGATTAAACCCAGTATTAATGGGAGGTGGTCTTCTATTACGATAATTTCTTGCATTATTCGCACCACCAGTCATATCAGATATATCGCTTTCTTCAATATCGCCATCCATAATTTTACTAACAATCATCTCAGTAGCAGCCGCAATTAAATCATAATCGCTAAGACCGACTAATTCTTCAGGGAGTTCACCATCAAATACACTTAATAAATATGCTTCTCGTGCTTCATCCGTGTCAAAAGTACCACTTGTAAGTATTCTTTCAAATTTAACAGCCAATCGTACTCGTTCAGATTCACTTTCCGCACGTGCTGCTGCATTTGCCGCCGCTCTTTTTTCAGCCGCTGCAGCAGCCTTTTCGGCCTTTTCAGCCTTTGTTCTTGCAGCCTTTTCAGCACGCGTTTCCTTTACTTCCTTTGGTGGCGGTGGTGTTGTAGCTTTTCCTCTAGATCTTGTACGGTGTACAGGTTCTTTATTATTAGCTTTATTAGTATTAGGTTTATTAGCAATAGGCTCAGCTATACTTATTACAGGGGGCAATGATTCTACACGACGATTCATTGCATTAACAATACTTGCAGAACCTGGTATTGTTTGTGGCCCACTAGTTGGCAAAGAATTTAGTTGTGAATTCACATTTTCATAATAGTCTTCCATTGACACATCAGAGTGTTGTGTTTGTGGGGCACTAGCAGCAGCCCAAGACATATAGGATGACATATCTATACTAATAGAACAAAAAAAATATACCGTAGTGCCTAGTAGGACTAATAAATACTGGTACTATCCAGTGTTTTATAACGAATAGTATACTTCTTCATATTTTCCATAAATTCAGATATATCATTCTTATCTGTCAGTTCAATCCCAATAATTACTGGACCGGTTTCCTTTGCAATAAGTTTTGTATAGCGGAAGTAAATGATATCTGCCGTTCCAACAACATTTAGTACAAAGTTTTTCAATGCACCAGCTTGTTGAGGAAATTCTACGCGAAAATAATGCTTGCGCCCCTCATATATTAACGCCCGTTCTAAAATCTCAGGCATGCGAAACACATCGGAATTTCCTCCAGAAACAACGGATACAACCGTTTTTCCTCGTATACCTTTTATCTTATCAAGCGCGCAAAGGGAAAGTACACCAGCCGGTTCAATAATATAACCGAGTTCATTATAGATTTCAATAATCTTTGAGCATACATGTCCCTCATCAATAAGAAGCATACTATGAAGATTTTTATTACAAATCGGAAAATTTAGTGCACCAACTTTATCAACAGATGCACCATCTACAAATGTATTAATTTTGTCCAATGTAACAACACGATCTTCAATCATAGATTTAAACATTGAAGGAGCGCCAAGAGGTTCAACACCAACAATTTTTGTAAGTGGTGATACTTCTCGCACATATGTACTTAAGCCCGCAGCTAAACCACCACCTCCCACAGGCACAATAATATAATCAATAGGAGTTTTAAGTTGTTCCATGATTTCATAACCGACAGTTCCTTGTCCTTCAATCACCTTTTCATCGTCAAAAGGATGAACAAATGCTTGATTGTTTTTGGAAGAGTATTCTTTTGCAGCAGCAAACGATTCGCGAAGTGTGGTTCCTTCAAGAAAGATATTTACATTAGCTTTACCGAACTGTTTTACCTTTTGTATCTTCTGTTGTGTTGTAACGGTTGGCATAAAGATATTTCCCTTGATGCCGAGCTTCTCACAACTATATGCAACACCTTGTGCATGATTGCCTGCCGAACATGTTACAATTTCATCTTTTACCGGATGGCTGTGCAATTTATTGTAAGCCCCACGAATTTTATATGAGCGAACGGGCGTAAGATCCTCACGTTTTAAATAAATATGGGCATCATATTTGTTTGATAAATGCTTATTGAGTTCTAGCGGCGTTTCCTTGAATAAAGTTCTAATAAGCTTTACTGAAGAAACAATATTTTTAAACATTCTTAATGATTAAAGAGTCTAAAAAAAATAATCAATTTTTACCAATTATAGATTCAATCTACCAACTGCACTTTCTTGATTTGCGTGATTTGCGTGACTTTTTTGTCTTGCGTGATTTGCGCTTTTTACCACCTACATAGGATCTATTACGATCTATATATACTTCATTATTGCGGCCCAGATTAAAATGATTCTTATGTTTATGAGACATATTACGATGTTTATGAGACATATTACGATATTTATGATGTCTAGGATAATTTACTCTTCGTGGGCTTGATGCGCCACTATTATTAGGATATTGTGGAGGGCTTTCAAGATCTGTAGGTAATCGTTCTAGATGTTTTGGAGTTGCTCTAGATTTTCTTCTTCTCGGTGCTTTTTCAACATTTGAATTAGATTGGTACATACGAGGAGCTGTTGCACTATTATTTTCACGGGCTACTTCCACATTTGGTCCTGAATTATATGTAGTAGGTGGAGCCTTTGCTCCTTCAGGTGCTTCTGGTGCTCCTTCTTCATTTAAAAATGAAGTATTTAATGTAGGTGCAGCAGCACCAGTTTCTTCATTTGCATTAACAACAGGTGCGTCAAGAATAGGTGCATCAACAACCGGTGCATCATTTACTGGCAGATTTCCTTGTTCTGCATTCTTTCCATATATATTAAGCGGAGCAGTTGCCATCTACTAGTCGGACATATATTTAAAAATCTCTCTTATTTTTAGTATTTTTCTTAGTATTTTTCTTAGTATTCTTTTTTACACTGTTTTTCATATAATTAACCCTATTTTTACGAGTACTATTTGGCGTAAGAGTTTTGACCTTTTTAAAATTTGAGCGGGTGTGACGCACCGATTGCATACCACCATGATAACAATTTTTATAAGGGCGACACGATGCGCGTTCGGTAAAACCCATTTTCTTACAAGTCTTACGCATACAGTAAGCGCGTGAAAATCGTCGGGGAAATTTAAAAGCCATCTACTATAGGCTTTCATAATAAGCAAGCACTTTTGGATGGGCTCGTATTGCTGCGCGGCTATACGAATGCAAATACAATGCGTCTAACGACTTTACACGCGAAAGAGCCACATACGCTTGCCCGTATTCAAATACATTTGATCCAATATCAATATACGCCGAATCAAGTGTAGAACCTTGTGATTTATGAATAGTGATAGCATACGCAAGTACAAGAGGGATTTGTACTCGTGCAACTTTTTCATTTGTTTCCAACTTCCACTCATGCCGTTCAATCTTTACAAGTTCGCCATTAAAGGCAACCATAACATACGAAGGTCCAAAGCTTTTTACAATACCGGTTTTTCCATTTACCAATCCAGCCTCAACATTCAAATTGGTAATTAACATTACTTGAGTACCAATTTTTAATACAAGATCGTTTACATAAGGTGAGTTTTCGTCCATACGCGCAATAGCATCTTTCAAACTGTCCGTGATTTTTACAGATGTTTTCGTAATAGCTTTATAAGTTATACCTTCTCCAGATATATTTGCAAGAGCAGACAAATTCACAGAATCCACCATTGCTCGCCGCGTAAATACTTTTGTAGGTTGTATTTCCTGAGCCGAGAAGTCCAAACCAAGACGCGACTTCAATAACCGATCAGTTTCATCTGACACAATCCCAAGACGAATTTCATTCAGCATAGTTTGAAAGACAGGATCTTTCTGACGATATATCTGATCTAGAAACACGATAGAGTCCAATGTGCGATTCCATACGACGCTTTCAAATACGAATTTTGTATTTATAGGTGGAAGCTGGAAGAAGTCACCAAGACAAACTATTTGCACACCTCCAAATGGTTTCTCATTCCATCGTAACAGCTGACCAAGTGCATCTAGTTTCTCAAAGATTTCATCGCTCATCATGGAAATTTCATCAATAATAAGCACATCAGTCTGCCTCCATGATTCACGAATCTTTGGCTGGCATTTACGAATAAACTGAAAGTAATCATCTACAGTTCGTGTACCGATTCCAATACCACTCCAAGAATGAATCGTTCGTGCCTTTCCAATAATTAATGCAGCCATTCCAGTTAATGAGGTGACAGCAACACTCTTCCCTTTAGCTTCTAATTGCCGTCGCAACTCACGAATTACCAATGTTTTTCCCGTACCACCAGGTCCTGTAACAAATACATTTTTTCCTTCAAATACTTGATCTATTACTGCTTGCTGTTCTGCATTTAATAGATAGACGGTTTCTATTGGTATAACTGGTTCTTCTGGTATATAGATTTTCTTCTCCTCACTCTCTTCGTGATTCATATCTTTTATCATTTTACCTATAGATATATCTTGCATCATAACACGTATATCCTTTTGTTTATTGCTTTTTGTATCCTTCTTTTTCTCCTTTTCCTCATAATTTAAATCTTCTTTTTTTTGAAATATACTATTTGTTAATGCATCTGCTTTCGTATTAAACTCTCTCAATATATGAGCAAAGTTTATAGATGTAAACTGTTTTTTCAAAACATCCACTTCTTCATGTAAACATATTAATTTACTATCCTTTGTTTTCCAGTCCCCAGAAGACTGTTTAATTACTAAATTGGAATCTCCCTTTACTTCTATACTTTTGATTCCCAGTTCAATACATTTTTGCAAACCAACAATTAACCCGAGATATTCTGCTTGATTATTGGTAGTAGTTTCTAAATATTTTCCAACTTCAAATACAATAGTATCATTATTATATAATACTGCAGCAGCACTACCTTTTCCAGGATTTGGTTCAGCTTTACCATCAAAGTATAATGTATACTTTTGATCTGCTTTCACTTTCTCTTTTTTAGATTTCTTATATTTTACTGCTTCATTAATATCTTCCTCTGATAATCCAGTAAGTGCTTTAATAATTTGAATCGGTTCTTCGTCATTAAAATAACGAACAGCTAAGTCTTTCAATTTAGAAGTAATACTACCTGTTGTGCGCTTAAATTCAGTAGATATAGACAAATGTGATTTGCCCTCTTTAATACATGCAAGAAGTAGTTCTTCTTCTTGAACAGACCATTTTTTACCAATATTTACCAACTCTGGATGTTTCTCTTTTGCAGCTTTATACATTTTATAAAGTCAATACGATACCAAAAGCTTCAATTTTCAAAATTATTTTCTATTATAGTTTTTGGGTATAATTTCATATCATGTACCATTGCATTAAAAATTTCAGGAGGATTTTCAAAGCGTGATATATATTCACGAAATGCCAATGTATCTTTTATTAAACACGAACCAGAAGGTCCGCGTAGATTCTCATCACACCATAAATAGTGTGAATCAATCTCTTCACGCACTTCTAAATTATGAACTATATTGTTGTAGCATATATCGTTACGTTTACACACTTCATAGAACGCATTTGCAAACAAAATCTTTTGTGTATTATATACATTTTGGAAATATTTTGTTATTTCCGCTTCTGTCGGCGATACCATACGAAATTCATAACACATAGTATGAACTTTTTTCACTTTCTCAAAGACCTCTTTAGATACAGTTCCAATAATGCATATAGGATTGTTATATTTAAAATCGTCGTATGCACATCGTTCTTTTAGAAATTCTGGACAAAAACAAATGCGCGGATTGTTATATTTTTCAATATACTTTGATGTTGTTTCAGGCATTACTGTACTTTTAATGCATATTATACCAGCATACGAATGCAAATGCAGTTCTTCCAATAGACTATCAACAATAGAAAGGTCACATGCGGTTTTTTCAGATGGTAATGTCGGAACACATATAAATACTATTTCGCAATCTAGCACGTCTTGTATACGACTTCCTTCAATCTTTATGTCATATACACAACAAGGTTGTGTTTCAAAAAAAACATCATGCATTGCTTTTCCGACGTTTCCAAATCCTATAAATCCCAGCATCCTACTAGTATTTTTTTACGTATTTTATTATAATCATATACGCATACAAATGAACTGTTATTATTTTTGCTATATGATACAATTATTTCATCATTTTGTATAACCAATCCGTAAGAGAATTCTCTTGATTCTTCAAATATGAAAGGATCGGAACAGTTTAAAAAAGTCATTTCTTTGTCAAAAACAACAAATATATGTTTATATGAACGGCGATCATGATAATGAACAAGAAACCATATATGTTCTTTATAATGGACACCACAAGAAGAACCACAAAATCGCTTACATTTTCCAGGCATATATTTTTCTTCAAGAAGTACTAAATTATTATTTACAATTTCACATATAGTAAGTGGATACCATTTATATATTATACATAGACGATTCTTATATATAACAAATACCCAATTTTTTTCTACAAGAAATTTTGTAGGAAATCCAACACTAATTTCTGTGTGAGGCAATTCTTTCGTTGGATCAAATACATCATATAATACTTTATATTTCGAGTTTATTCGGAGAACTCCAATAAAATATATAATACCTTTGTAATTAAAAATACGAACATCCTCAACACCATCGCATGTTAAATTTTCTTGAAATGTATATGGAATTATTTTATAATCAACTATATTAAAAGATAAGTCCATGCATAATACTTGATTTACCATATGGGAAAATTTTTTATTACATCTATTTATAATCATATATCTATCGTCATACCATATAATACATGGAGTACTTGAATTAAATATATGACCCATATATTCAAAAGTATTAGATATATCTATTTTTCTTTTTGGAACAATAAACATAATACATACCTTTAATTTTATTCTTCCAGAATTACGTGTTATACGTTAAAAAATATTTTCTGAAGCCCATATATGGATGATATACCAGAAATAGTATTAGATATATCAGGCAATCATATATGTGCAAATACAGCAAAAGAACCAGTAGAAACATTACGAGAATTGTTAATTAAAAAAGATATATCAACATTTGCTAATTTTTTACAAAATGTACGTGAAAATTTTTGGGGACCACGAATCTCTAATTCATTAACGCTTGATTTGTTTGCAGTATATCTCAATGCACAAAAAATACTGTATATAGAATCCAAATCATATTGTGAAGATCTATTGAACCGAATGATGCTTCCAGCAATATTTATATCATTAGCTGTATCGGTTGCAAGTTTAGGACTGAAAACATACGAATATGGTAATCTTATTCTTTCTGGACTTTCTGCATTGGATGCTTTCCTTTTAGCGATTATCAGTTTTACTAAGCTAGACGCGAAAGCAGAAGCACATAAAACATCGTCCTATCGGTTTGACAAATTACAAACAAAATGTGAGTTCTATTCTGGTAAAGTACTTCTTCTTGAACTAAAAAAGGAGGCACCAGAAGTTACAAAAGATGTAAGTGAATTTATAGAAACAATAGAAAAACAGATTGATGATATAAAGGACTCCAATCAATTTGTTATACCTGAAAGCATACGGCATAGATTTCCAAATACATATAGTGTAAATATATTTTCTGTAGTAAAATTGCTACGAAACAAAGAAAAAATATATTTTAATACACTACATACAATTTATAACAAATTAGAAAATGAAAAGAATTCACTTATAATTGATAGCTTACATGTTGAAAAGGAAACCATAATTACAGATATGATTAAATTGTATGATAGTTATGCAAATCTAAATACATTTATTAATGACGAAGTGAATAAACATATAATTGAACAATACAATAAATATCGTTGCTTTGGGAGAAGAAATGAAAAATCTAATGAAAAATCTGAAAAATCACACAAAGGCTCTTCAAGAAATCTAGTATCTAATTTTTTAAAGCTTGCTACACCTTCACATAAATGATTAACTAGACTCTTTCAAAAAATTGATTTAAATATGACCTAATAATTATTAGTAAAATGACAGCCTTTGATTATGAACATATTAATCTGATTCCTAAGATGTGTGTGGTAGGATCCCGTTCCGAGTGTGACACACGTGTCCGTTTCGGATCGCGCTTATTTAATCTTCCAGTTGTTCCAGCAAATATGCAATGTGTAATCAATGATGAGATCGCCATCAAGTTGGCAACAAATGGATTCTTCTACATTCATCACCGTTTTGATGTAGATGCGCCAACGTTTGTTCGTAAAATGCAAATGCATAATCTATATTCTAGCATTTCACTTGGTGTAAATAGCGAAGCATATAATGTAATTCAAGAACTAATCAACCATAATCTAACTCCAGACTATATTACAATTGACGTGGCACATGGCCATAGTATTAATATGAAAAATATTATTACATATATTCGTCAGAGATTTCCAACAACCTTTATTATTGCTGGAAATGTATCTACGCCAGAAGCAACACGCGATCTAGAAAGCTGGGGTGCAAACGCAATTAAAGTGGGCATTGGCCCTGGCAGTGCATGTACAACCTACAATGCAACGGGATTTGGCTCCCGTGGCGCCCAAGCATATGTAGTAGGCGAATGCGCAAATGCAACGGAGTTTCCAGCAACAAAAATCATTGCTGATGGCGGAATCAGCCATCATGGAGATATAGCAAAGAGTCTTGCATTGGGGGCACATATGGTAATGATTGGTGGCATGTTTTCATCACTTACAGACTCCCCTGGTGCAGTAGTAAATGTAGATGGCCAGCTCTTTAAGGAGTTTTGGGGATCCGCTTCATCTTTTCAGAGTAATAAGAAAAATCGTATTGAAGGAACGAAAAAGCTACTTCCCATGAAGCCCCACAGTATACTGGATGAAATGCAAAGTATCAAAGAGGGTTTACAAAGTGCTATTAGTTATGGGGGTGGTGCAACACTGGATTGCTTCCAAAGTGTAAAGTATTTCGTAAAAGCCTAAACCACGCCTACAAATAAAAGTATGGAAGACACGTGTTTTTTTGTTAGTAGCCGCGGACTGTTACGATCGTGCGATATACACAATAAATTACCGCACAATAGTAGTTCAATACTAGATTCAAATTATAAACATATCAAAAAAAATGATATAGTCTATGTATGCAATGCGGCGTTACGCAACTTTTTTGACAATATATTTCCCGATATAAAAGAGCCATTTGTATTGGTATCTGGTGATTGTGATATTGATCCGTATCTTGTACATGTTGAAGATACACGAATAATTCATTGGTTTTGCCAGAATCTTTTAATAACGCATGTAAAAATGACACATATGCCAATAGGACTTGATTATCATACAATGAAACCAAATGAAATTCATCCATGGGGAAAGGGATGCTTACCAATAGATCAAGAAAAGCTACTGCTAGAATATAAAATACAAGCGGCGCCGGTGGAAAAACGTTATTTTGGCTGTTATGCGAACTTTCATCATGCAAATTGGGGTATAGGAGACAGAGGAGATCGTAAGGAAGTTGTAGCCACTGTGCCGAAAAATATAGTATATTATGAACCACAATTTACTACGCGTGATCTTGCATGGAAACATGAGAGTCAATTTATCTTTGTGTTGAGTCCTCGTGGTAATGGCGTTGATTGTTACAGAACGTGGGAAGCATTGATATTAGGTTGTATACCTGTTGTAAAAAGTTCTGGACTTGATCCGGTTTATGATGACCTACCCGTTTGTATAGTAAAAGAATGGTCGGATTTAAATGAAAAATTTTTGGAAGATTATATACGTTCAATACAGCACAAGCGCTTTAATTATGATAAGCTAACTCTCAAATATTGGGTAGATTTATTCAAATCAAAGAAGAGTAAATAGCAAATTATAAATGTGAGTATACATTCCAAATATGTTAGTGTTATTTTTCTAACACCTTCTTCCACAAAATCAGGGCAGCGATTTACATAATGTTTTACTGACCCGCATTCCAAACATTTATTTTCCGCATTCCATATTTCACGATTTAGTAACTTAACTTGACTGCATGGCATGTATATACGACAATAAGCTCCACCTCGTACATTGTCAATACCATATTTTGCCATATACATTTTTGTATATTTGTCTTCGTCATAATCGGAACAATTTTCGTGGGTTTCAACTAATCCAATCACTTTATAGCGTTTTGTCCAACCAGAACCATATCCGTTACAATGTTCCGCATATCGTTCATTAATGGTTTTGTATGTTTTTCCTATATAATATTTTCCCTGTTCAAGGGAGAGCACGTAAATACCTACCATTTACTTATATAACGCGAAGCGGATTTAGACCATACTACTTCTGTTTTTTTAACTTTGAAAGAGTGCGATAATAACATCCAAGCTTTCCATGTTTTACATTTTTCGCAGTTTTTAAACATCTTTTATAGTATTTTGAATTAGTTATATTTTTACGAGTTACTTTCATACGTTTCATAAGTTTTGCCGTATAATTGGTTTGGTGGATATTATTCTTGCGGGTGTTCATCTACTAAGGGTTTAAAAATTACGCAATATATTAATTAGAATGGACTTCAAAACATATAAAAAAACTGCACCACTAGCCCCCCGTGTACAGCCACCGCGCAAAGCCCTTTCATATGAAGCAAATCTTCACCGCCATCTTGGTACCCATTTAGAAACAAAGTTACCCCGTGCAATAATCCATAAATATTTGAAGCACAGTCGCTATCAGTACTTTTTACATGAAAAAGCCACACGAATCCGTTTTTCTCCAACAAAAGTGAAGATCCTGAAAAAGCATACTGCCCCTGAAATACTGATAATAAAGAATGTATCAAACGAAGGTTGCCGTGCAGTTCATACACTAACGCTGAGGGAAAAGACTTTTTTTCTGAATGATAAGCCGATCCTCGGTACGCTACTCTTTTTTGATCCCGCAGATGGATACGCTCATCAGATCGGATACATGCTAAAGAAATACGAAGATCATGTAGACTGTATTATGTTTGATACGCATGATTCGTACAATGGTGATATATGGTCTCGTGCGATATTAAAAATGCTAACAAAGCTATGCAAAAAGCCCGCGATCTTACACAAGAAGAAGCTGAATGCGGGTGATATTCAGAAGTATGACCAGCAGTTTGGAAATGGCTATGGTCTCTGCTTCCAGTGGTCAGTATTTATGTTAAAGTCTGTGTCTCAGCTTGATCCCGCAGCCTCAACAGAAGAAGTGGTAATGCATGTAAAGCAGCTTTATAAGCGCATTTTCACATATCTGAAGCAGAATCGTATATATGATCTGATGGCACAGGTATATGGATCATAAAGGTCTAAAAAAATAATACTATTATATGTAGATGCATATAATACTATTATCAGGCTGGGCAGAGTCCGGTAAGGACACATGTGCAGATTATCTAGCAAAAAAAGGATACAAACGTCTCGCTTTTGCAGATGTGCTTAAAAAGAAATGTGCAGCAGATACGAAATTTCCCTACGAACTCACACAAACACATGAGGGAAAGTCAAGCATTTTTCGCGATAGATCAGTAAGACAACATTTAATTGATTATGCAAATACTGAACTAAAAAAAAATACATATGCCTTTGTTGAAGAAGTCGTAGTAAATATAGAATTTCATGGTTATGAAAAGGTTGTTATATCGGATTGGAGGCGCATAGATGAATTAATTGGCTTGCAAAAATTTTTGCCAGCTGCCACAATTATTCCTATACATATTCAACGACATCTTGTTAGCCCTGTAGCAGATATAACAGAATATCAATTATCCTTCCCATTTCGTTATCGTATTGAAAATTATGGCACTCTTGAAGAGTTTTATGAAGCGATTGAAAAAATATACGCAACTTTAGTATGAATTGTCTTTTTCGCTAAGAGCCATCCGAGCTTTTTCTTCAAGAGGGGCAACAAGGCAAATCGCAGAATGTAGAAAGATACAACCATCGGAAACATATTTGAAAATACGATTGTCAAATATACCTTGCACAATAGCCCAACACATCTCATCGGAAACCAACGGCTGCGAATGCCGAGTATAAGCAAAACAGCGCCCCACATTATAAGCATCAAGCAAATCAGCATGACGCACAAGATGATAGATCCGCTGCCATTCTCCATGGTCGGGAAAGACTATAGCACCATTCACGCGCTGCATTTTAGAGTAGGACATCGTAGTTATAATAGATATACATACATCTGCATATATTTCACCAATCTGTGACACAAGAAAATCCCGAATTTTTGGTACAGCCGCAGCTACATTTGTATATTTATGATCGCACATATCATGCAATGCAATAGAATAGGTTCCTATTAGATGTTCTTCTTCACTCAAATCTTCATTTTCATGAATAATCAATGTATCAAACCATTGTAAACAACTTTTTGCGTGTTTGAGACCATGACTATCATCAATTCCCTGCTCTGAACAGCAGGCCTCAATAAACTCGTATAATTTTTCCATTACAAGAAAAAGAAAAAAGCAGCAATCAATTTTCTATTCTTTTTCGCACAAGTTTAATAGGTGTTTTTAATATTTTTATCTGCTTTTTATCAAGCATGTCGCGTAAATATCTTTCAGATATAATTGATTTATTACGTGAGTATTCTAAAAGCGGATCAAACAGCTTTCCATAATAAATAGCAGATTCAACCATACATACTGCGAATCTGTCATTATATCCTTTATACCAATCATCTGATGGGATAAACATATACGTAGGGTTTAATTTAGTAAATATATTTATATCAAGTGGTGTTAAAACATCAATATCAGGTCGCGTAAATATAACATAATCATAATTTGATTTTAAAGTTTCAAATAACTCTGTAATTTGTTTTTTAGAGTATAGTGCAAGAATCATATTGCGTATCAAATATCGTGTAACTTCTGGAGTATGATTCGTCCAATTACCAAGTTTCGTATAATATGAATTAAAATCAATTTGATTAATAATATCTTCTTGATTATCAAATATATAATGTGTAGGTTGTAATAATGATTCTATATCTTCATTGTTATATGATTCAGTCTTTTCTTTTGTAACCATATTAGCATATGGACCGTTTATTTTATATGTGTGTATAAATGTATCATAAGTATATTCATTTTCGGTTAATACATCAAATATATTCTTTTTAATAGAAACTATCGTTGTTTTTAAAGACCGTGTAATACCCCAAAATAATACTGCAACCTTTGGCATCTATATGTAAACCATAAAAAGGTTTAGACCAAGTCTAAAGCGGAAAGACAAATATATTATAAGAGGCTAATATGTATGCCACACATCATAAAACAGGTAAAAAAGTGCGTCTTTTACAACATGCTACATGTACATGGCGTGATAAAAAAACATTAGTATGGCTAACTGAAAATGACGATTTAACAATACCATGGGATAGATTTGACGTAGGTGTCGTAGGTTCGGCTACCTATGAAGCTCTTAAAGAAAAAATAAATATTGATATTGTAATAAGCGATAATGCATCATGGATTCGTGAAAATTATAAAGATTTGCGACTTGTATTTGCACCAAAGGCCACACTTGATATTATTGGACTCCCTTTTTTCCAAACGCATAAAATAGGCAATATACTATGTTTAGATGAAATTAATGAAATGTATTCATTTTTAGAGAAACCGTGGGATGGAACCTACAATGATGCATGCATATTGATTGCTATAATACTGCGATTTGGGTTAACGTATCCATTAAAACCACCTACGCGAAACATTTTCTCTCTTAAAGTTGAACAAGCCCTAACACCCCCCCAAAAACTTTATTTTATCACACAATATTTCAAATCAAAAACGAAACGAAGTGCAGAAATTAATCTTTGTTTGCAGAAAAATATTGAAAATCCCTTTATTGACAAAATTATATTACTCAATGAAGAAGAACATACTTTTACAAACCCGAAGATTGAGCAAATCGTTATTGGAAAACGTTTGCATTATGATGATGTAATTCGTTATATTGAAACCTTGAAAAATGACAGTATAGTAGTATTTGCAAATGCGGATATATATTTAGACAGTACAATTCGTTATACATGGTCAACAAAGATGGACAATAAATTCTTTGCTCTTCTTCGTTACGATGATGATGAACATGGAAAATCAACAATATTTGGTCCTCGTGCCGATTCGCAAGATTGTTGGATTATTTCCTCAGGTTCTGTAAAATCTCGTACATGGAATTATGATAGCATTAATTTCTCATTTGGTGTATCTGGATGTGATAATGCTATTACATTGGAAATGTTACGTATGAAGTATCTAGTTGTAAATCCAGCACTAACTATTAAAACACACCATGTACATAATTCGGAAATTCGTACATATACAAAGGATGTAATAGTAGATAAAGATACATATTTATATATTCAGCCATCAGGGCTACAAGATATGGAAGCCATTGTACAGCTACCGAGCAAAAATGTAGATGCGCATATATCTACTGTTGAATTTGATAGACCTATAAATTCCATAAAAGCACCAACATATTGTGCAATGTTAGAAAAAGCTAAACGATATAGTTATACATCTGGGCAAAACACTTTTGAAAAACAAAGCATACCTATATACAAATTTGAAGATGTATTTCAAACGAATTCTGGTCTTGTATATGGTTATGATAAAATATATGTAGGACCATCTAAAATAGCCACATCATATTGGTCAAAGTCTAATATGAGTACACTATCGGCAAGTATTAATGTGAAAAAGGCATATGTTGCACCATTGCCAGATGATGTTTCAGCATGCCCAGAAAACTATTTTCTGTATTATTTACCAAAAATATTATTGATGCGACAGCTTTATGGCAATGATGGTGCATTTTTCTTGCCAAATAAACCCGCTTTTACTGAATTATTATCATTACTGAAGTTAGGGAAAACACCACTCGTTCCACATGAAACATCACTGACTTATGTACATGAAGCATATGTATGGTTTCCCAGTGATAATCTAGAAGTAACACGACAAGAAGTAGAAGTAATTCGCTCATATTTGACTAAGACTACTGAAGATTGTATTGCAGTTTATATGGATGGTATTTATATAACAAAAACATTTATAAATGCAATTGAATCACGCTACCAAAATTTAAAAATCATTTTTCCCGATACATGTATTGATAGAAAAATAAACATACTTCAAAATGCATCTTTACTTATTAGTTATTGTGCGCCGACTGTTTGGAAATATATATGGGCAATGAAAGCTGGTGCGCGTTTTATAAATATACAAAATGAAATGGAGCTGAATGGCGAAGTACACCATCTAGCTTGTGCGGCATCATTAGATCATCTAATACATATTATACCAAAGGGGCCGATGACTCCATCTGTACGTAGTAAGGTTTTGGATTCACTTGTAGCTTCACCCACTTCTTCTTTACCCTCTTCACCCTCTTCATCCTCTTCATCCCCCCTACCAATCATATACGTACCATCTGAACAAAAAGGATTCTTTGCACATGCTGGCGATTCATTTCGCGAAATAGTAGATATGTGGGAAGAAAGAGGATATATTAAGAAAATGTATGGTACAAACAAGAATATATGGCTAGGCGGTGTTGGAGAAACATTACTTTATGATCGGCCAAATCACGACTGGATTAAAGCCGCAGACGCAGATGAACAACGCTGGAAAAAGGCATTATTTGGAAATCCCAAACCGATTGGGCCAAACTCCCAGTCTTGGAGCTTTTGGGCGCGCCGTCCTCGTTTGCTTGAAGCCATGTTAGATAACACAGTTGAACGAACAAAGGGGATTGTATTTTATGGCTGCATAGAAAATGCAGTTCAGAAAGCACATAGAACAAAGCACGATTGGTCTTCATGCTGTGAATATGTATTGTCAGATGAGCCAAAATTCACTCAACAAGAGTATTTAGATAACTTAGCGAAAGCCTGCTATGGCCTCTGCCTTGCAGGTTATGGTAAGAAATGCCATCGTGAAGTTGAATGCATGGCATTAGGAACAGTACCATTGTGTGCACCAGAAGTTGATATGGATTCTTATGCATATCCTCCAGTAGAAGGTGTGCATTATATACGTGTAAGCAGCCCTGATGATCTTAATGAAAAAATAAAAAATATATCGTATGAAAAATGGCAAACTATGAGTGAAGCTTGTAGCACATGGTATAAGACAAATTGTTCTGTTGATGGAATGTGGAACTTAACAAAGAAATTAATATTCTAAATATCATATATAATGGGTTGTGGTAGTTCAACTGCTACGGATTGTCAAACTCTTACTAATATTGTTACTGGAAATACAACACCAGTAGATATAACTAGTAATAGTAAAATATCATATAATAGTACAAATACTCAATGTACAATAAATATAAGTGTTTGTCAAATACTTAATGCTAAATATGTATATGGATTGATCATGTCATTACATCCTCTACCAGCTGGTATTACGGATTTAAAATTTAGTGGACCTACATTACTTGGTAAATCTGTATTACTAGGATCAAATACATATTATTTATCATTATCCTCTACCAAGACACCAATAGTTATAGATTTAGTAAAAACAAGTGCTACAGATGCATCTGGTCATAATTTAACCTTTGCGAGTATAAGTGAAGTTCTCTTTCTAATTATAACAACTGATACAAAATTAGATTCTGTATATAGTGCACTTGCAAATCCAACATCCTCTAGTGAACAACTCTCTACTACAATGGCAACGTTATCTACTACACCAAAGACAATTTATAACATAAAAATACCATTACCTAGTATTAGTGGATTTACAAATCCAAACAAAAATGAAATTCAAGGATATTATGAAAGTAATAAATTAGTTGAAAAGGAATATCATTCATATTAAGTATTAATATAAAAAAATTGAATTATTTTACTAGATGCTCAATGTAGATTTAAATAGTAGAAGATACAATGGACCAACTTATGCACATGGATGAACATGCGGTTGCTGGATTTCTTGGTGGATTTGTGTCTGGATTTATTAGTGTACTCCTACTATTCATTATGCTGAATGAACGTGGATGGTTTGACAATCGCACACTATACAAGAAACAAGTGTAGCTTCGTAAAAAATTGATTTTTATTTTAGCACTTAGTAAGTATTAAAATGAAAGTCTTAGATGCAGGCTCCGTTGAACTCCTTGAGACCTTTGGCAACGATCTTACTGTTGTGAATGCTGCGCGTGTGAGCTTTGCAAAGGAAACTGCTGAGTTCACAACAAAGGATGAAAAGCTTATTGCCTATCTTGTAAATCACAATCACATTTCTCCCTTCTTTCACCCTCAGATTCGTTTTCGTCTAAAGATGCCCATCTTTGTTGCACGTGAATGGTTCCGTCATACAGTGGGGTTTGCACGAAATGAGGTGAGCCGTCGTTATGTGGATGACGAGCCTGAAATCTTTATTCCAACGGAACTTCGTGAGAAGGATTCAAACAAAAAGCAAGGATCAAAGGATGCGTCTATTGAAAACAATGAAGAAATGGTGCATGAAATTCGGAATTTTACACAGCGTTCACTGGAATTGTACAATCGTCTATTAGAAAATAAGGTCGCGCCAGAAGTTGCACGGGGCATCTTGCCACAAAATATGTATACAGAGTTTATTGAAACAGCATCTCTTTATGGATATATGCGTCTTTGTGCTCTTCGGCTTGATCCGCAGGCACAAAAAGAGATTCGCGATTATGCAACAGAGATTTCCAAGCAGATTGAATCTCACTTCCCCGCTTCTTGGAAAGCTTTTAATAATTATAAAAAGAATGTATAATAGATGGAAAATAATTCAAAAGCTATGATGGAAGCAAAAAAAAGAATAGAAAAATTAAATAGAAGATCTACGTTAGATTTATCAAATTTGGGTCTTAATACACTTCCTCAACTTCCTAATAATCTGGAAACATTATTATGTAATGATAACAATCTTAGTGAGTTACCAACACTTCCAGATAATTTAGAAAGATTATATTGTCAAAAGAATATACTTACAAGTTTACCACCAATTCCAAATAGTTTAATAATATTAAATTGTGAGAATAATAAGCTTACAAGCCTTCCACCTCTTCCAGATACGTTAGTTGTTCTTATGTTTAATAATGGTAATGATATTACAATTACAAAAGATATTTTTAATGTTTGGAACAATCCAAGACTTCAATATAAAGATAAATTTGAAGATTTTTCTCCAGAAAATCAAAAACTTCTAAAAAGATTTGAGAGACTAGAAAAAGGTAATGTTAATCTTGAAACCATAAAAACTCATAAAAATACAGCAATTAATTTCACACCGAGCAAAGCATATTTTATTGAAGGGCATGGTACTGAAGGTTATAATACTTTTGTAGTTCCAAAAGATTGTGTTATTGTTGTAAAAGCACATACTGCTCAAGTATCATTAAATTCTACATTTATTAATCAAGAAGATGCATTATGTAAGCTCCCTATTGAAATGTTAAAAGATCCTATAAAATATAGTAATGAAATTATAGAAGCGGTTGGTTCAGTTTTACTTTTTACAGAAGGAATGACTTGTCCCAATTTTTTATATACATTATTA
>Ga0214919_10003561_pt1 | contig 23443 bp, 24 predicted proteins | sample LL1503_MetaG_FD_177994 | JGI IMG/M metagenome (GOLD analysis project Ga0214919, IMG submission 177994) | Freshwater microbial communities from Lake Lanier, Atlanta, Georgia, United States - LL-1503 | ecosystem: Environmental > Aquatic > Freshwater > Lake | place: USA: Georgia | collected... | reverse complement strand
TCTCCCCCTAAAGATCCATAATGGATCCCTCTCTTTCAACCTTTTGGCTGTTTGGAACTTCTACAGTCTTTGCAAGCGTGGACGCTTTCGTGGCGCCAGGGGTGAGGTTGGCGTGGAGATAGCAGCTCTTCATCACTACCGGTCTTTTCTGCCTGACCCATCTCTACTTATTGGAGACCTAAATATGGGGCCTACTCTTTCGCTTCATAGTTTTTCCCGATTGAGCGGTCTCCTCGCGGAAATGGGCTTCAAGGATCTTTCTAGAATCAGCACACAGAAGCTTTCGAAGGATTTTCATTGGAAAACATTCAGGATGAGGCGAAAGGAACAGTTCTTTTATCACCATCTCGACCATGCTTTTGGAAGTCCGTTTTTCTCGGACCGACTTGATTCATTTGGGATCGATGAGCAGGCCATGGACAAGTTCTCGGACCATGCTCCTGTTGTCCTTGATTTTGCTGATTGATTCTTTTTTAGCGAAAACTTACTTGTGCAGGCCGAAGGTCGATCCGGAATCCCCGGCCTGTTTTTATTTGCCTTTCCCTATCAGATTCCGGAAAGGATTCCAGCAACTGACGAAGTGTCTTTTCCCCAAGTAGAAAATCCCGATACACGTCCCTCCGCATTGCCTCCTCACGGATTTTTTCGTCGTATCCGCCGGTGTAAACTAGCTCCTCTGCCTGCACATCCCGTGCATGGATTTTGTCCCGGTGAACCCTCCCGGTTCTCTGATGCAAAACTGTCGGGTTCCAGTGAAGGTCGTAATGAATCACTCTGCGACATGCTTCATGCATGTTTTGCCCCTCACTTCCAGCCTGGGAGACAATCAGGATCTGGGGATGTATTTTATCACGATTAAATGCACGCAGAAGGCGCTGCCTTCGCAGCATCTCAGTCTCACCAGTCAGAAACTCCACTGGCTTGAAGCCCTTAATCGGAAGATTCGCTCTGAGTCTCCCGCGCCCTTGCCTCGTCCCGCTAAGTTCCCTACGCAGATACCGACGAACCCCCGAACACCCAAGCGCATCGTCCACCCCATCCAGAATTGATTTTAGATAATCGCCCTGAACAGGCCTTTCAGAGGAACCCCATCGGGCCAGATTTCTTTCCACGACTCGCGCTAGAACGTTTTGATGATCCTCGGATAAAAACGAAGCTCTCTCGCACGATTTCTTTAGACCTGAAGATGCCATTAACTTGGACGCGTTTTTCAGGTCCGAAACTCTGGGCTTGTCCTTTGGACTCGGTGTTTTGAATGTAATTGGAAGTTTGCATGCTTCTTTCATGAGAACCTTTCGTAGTTGCGAAACTGTTTTTAGGTGATTGACAAAAACCACCGTTTTTTCAAAACGGCCTTTGGGCCGGCTCCTGAGACGCTCTATCAGAAGGTCTAACTTTGGATGGGTGTATTCCTTGCTTGGCTTTCCCTCCTCCTGGGCACGCCGCAGGAGCATCTTTCCGTGTGCATGACCTCCGGGCTTACCCTTGGGGCCCTTGGGGGCCAGCGCGGAATGTGTGGAACAAAGCCGGCTGTACCCGTTAGGCAAGAAACCGCTACCTGGGGGCGGATCATCCTCCTCACTTCGCCCCTTGGGTTGAGCCTTGAGATAGGCGCGCCCAAAAAGATAGTGCGCATAGTCGGCAGCTTTAGGACCGACATTTTGAACTTTAGTTTTAACTCTTGGCTTTGGTGTGCGAATCACCAGAGCACGCAAAAACTCGTCGAACCCGTCATGCTCTCTCGCCACTCCGAATGTTCTCGCTTGGGGGTCACTGTCCAAATCCAGGTTTAAGTCCAATTTTCTTAACATCCGTCGAATGCAGCCCTCTTCAAAGATCCCCTGTTTTCTCATGGCCTCGGTCTCGGCAAACATTTTTTCCAGCAGGTCGCGAACGCCGGAGGTAATGGAAGAGTATCCGATCCCTGTTTTGGCCTCATGCGATTCCTCTTCTTGATATCCTGAATCCACTAGCTGCAACAGGTTCACAAGCTCCCTCCGATGATCACATTGGAATGGAGTGGCCGTTAAAAGAAGTAGCCTAAGTTTGTTTCTTTTTCTGCGGATGAATCTTTTCAGGCACCGGTGAAGGACAGTTCCTTCTTTTCGGGCCTTATGAGCTTCATCCAAGACCAGCAGACGACACTTTTTTGCACGCAGAGACGTTCCTCGCGAGAATCGCTTAAAACGGCTGGTGCTTTGAACAATTTCATGCGATTCCCTTTTAAGTTTTATGGCAGCCTTTTTGACTGCTCGAGGCGGTGCCAATGCCAACACCCTGCGGCAGAACTCCTCAATTTCCTCGTGCCATTTTTGCACCAAGGCAGGAGGAACAAAGAAAACAGCCTTCCCGCCGTTTCGGGAAATAAACAAAAGCGCCGTGCCTAGGGCTTCCCACGTTTTTCCCATTCCAACCTCATCCGCCAGGATCGCGCCTCTGCGTTTTCGAAGCAGTGCCTTATCCCCTCTACCCTCCGCAGCCTCCAGAGCTGCTGCCACCGCACGAATCTGGTTTGGCTTAAGGAAATTTTTTTTCCAGGACTTGGGCCCAAGCCAAGGACGTCGATGGGTAGGGCGGCTCATCGGATCTTTCGTTTAGAGGAAGTCCAAGCATGAATATCTCGCCACCCCTTCCCCTTTTTAAGAAAGGCCGTCCTCTCAGACCAAGGCAGCTGTTGGCATAGGGACTGGATCTCCCGATTGAGGAGCGATCTAAGCTCTGCATAAGCCTTTTGATCCGCGCCGTCCTTCTCGAGAATCGCCAGCAACCTTGCGCAAAGGAAAAGTCGGGCGCCCTCGATTGCCACACTTGGTAGGCTCGCTCCCAATTCAGGCTTTTCTTTCCAAAGCCTGCCAAAGATTGGCTCCAGTTCATGACCAAAACTCGTGATGTCCTCCGAAAGATTGTTTGCCACCTTTCGGCTAAGATTTTCGTAATCATCAAGGCACGCTGTAAACTTTCCTCCCCGGAGTTCACTGTTACTCGTTTTCATTAAAGCCGTTGTTTCGCTTGCCACCGAATCATCGTTTCTTACCCCACCCCAAAGATAGGAAAGATCCTTCTCTGCCTGCCCTTCTGTAAGGAATATCACTTTTACAGGACCAGATTTACCCCAGGCCACCTCCCACTCCTCTGCATTGTTCGTCGATGCTTGCCCCCAAGCAGGGTTCTTTGGCCTGAGCTGCTGGTTCCACAAGGTTTTACGATTTGTCGAAATCCTTTCGACAGTCTTACAGTTACGTATTAAACGAATGGGGCCAACGGGCGGAATCCCTGAAGTTAAAACTACTTCCAGAACTTGTCCTTGTCCCCATGCCAAGAGCTCCGGCTCCTCTACGGTTGCCTCCAGTTCATTGTTTTTGGTCGTTTCTATTTCGGATCCTATCCTTTTGAGCCCCTGTTCAAACAACTTTGCCAAGCGAACAGCATCCTTTCTTGCAATCTCCTTCCAGGCAAGAACCTCGTGGTTCACAATTCTTGGACCAAGCATGGTTCCCCCTTTTTTTATTAGACCTGCCATGGTGCAGTTCGCGGAACCCCAGGCAAAATAAGACTTTCTACCCTGTAGAAGATAAACCTTTGCGTGGGTAAAAATATCCCCTTGGTCGTCCCTTCTTGTGAAAACTTGCCGTTTATTTTTAGCGAATTCCTTTTTCGTGCCTTGAATCTGTCTTTGTTCGGTGTCGATGGGCAGAACGACACTCACTTTGTCGCAGAACTGGCTGATCACACCCGGGTGTAGATAAGGCGTCATTATTCGGGCCCGCTGAAGCTTGCCGGTGGTTTCCTTCAGTTCCTGGATTAGAGGACGACGAAAGTTGTGCCAAAGTCCGCTTCTTTGCATTTTCCCAGACCTCAGCTTAGGCAATATTTTCTCCAGCCTATGGATCCAAATCAACCGATCGGGGATCCTGCGTTGGAGTACTTTATTTTGGAGAATGCTTAAAAACCATTCGACTAGATCCCTAGCAATTCCGATTTCTTCGGAAACCCTGTCGATCTTCTCCGTCCAGACAACATCCCGATACCCCCTCCCCCTCAATCCAGCTGCGGTTTGGTTCGCGCTACCAATCTGGAGCACCAAGCCATTGCGGCCTTGCGCAAGAACTGCTTTGGCATGGGTCGGCACACCTGCGATCCAGCGAAACGCATGGGGACCTTGACCTCCTTCACTTGCATTCCGAGTCAGAACCAAACCATTACAAAGGCCTGTTTCCTCCGCCCATCGATTAGATTCGCTCGGGTCATACTCGTAGGTGGAAATAAGACACCAGCTACATCCACCTACCTCCTTGATTTTGCTGGCCAATATAGCCCATTGGTTGCCGCCCCTAAGAAGTGGCGGGTGGGATCTTGCTTCATCTCTAACCATGGCTGGCCTCGTTCAGATCCAGCGCAAAGCGCCAAGCCTGCCTCATTCGCAAAGATCCGGCAAAGTCACCAGAGAACTCTTCAATCAGATTCCTGTTTTCGCGGTTGATTCTTCCCCTCAAATCAACGAATCCTTTTTCCTCATTTTGCGCCCAGCACCTCACGCGATCTCGGATAGTTTCCGGCCTTGCTAAGCAATTGCTTAGCGAAAAACTTGCCGCACCACGAGCCACGGCACCATCGGTACTAGCGATGGCTTTTTCGAGTTGCCTGTCGTTTTTTAGCAATATTTTGACCCGGCGAAGAATTTCCACCGGGGATTCAGGCCTACTTTTGTGTCTTACTTTTCTGGTTCTTCTGTCTGCATCCTGCATCCCCAGCTCCTCCTCGGCCCAATCGTAGAAAGCCCAATTGGCGGCATAGATGGTAGCCCTGATGATGAACGCCCGCCTAAGCCTCTCCTCCACAGCGCCCCTCAATCTGTTGGTTTGCAAAGCTTCCCACGTCCACATCTCCACATCGGGAGGGCGCTTTCCTGCCTTTTTACGGATATGATCCAACACCTGTCCCAAGCGACATTCGGGCAGACCCAACCCGATCCCGTTCTCCCTTAATTTCAAGTTGTGCAGATATTTGGCTAATGCGGGGAATCTACCTTGTCTATCAAGCCTTAGATCACTCCATTCAGCCGCACTTTTTAAAGTCACCTCACCGATGTCGCCACGCATCCACCTTTGGATCTTCCTACCCTTTGCAAGCTCCACTCGTTTCCATGCTTGCAGCGTTTTACGCCTTACACCTTCATCCAGACCAAGCCACATTCCTTCGTATCGGTACCTTGGATCCAAAACTACGAGGAATCTCTTTACCTCCTCAGCTGTGGCACGTTCTTTCTTTCTTAGGCGGGAAATTCCATACACCGCCCAACGCCCTTTTTGCTTTTCCTGCATGGCCAAACCGCGGTTGGTAAACCCGTGAAGCCAACTCACCCTGTGGTAGGCCTCCTGCCTAGCAGCTGGCGATTCGAAAAACCTTACTGTCACATCCCTCAACCATCCGTGCAAAGCTAGGTATCCGAGATGGTCAGTAAGGGAGGTTATCCCAATATTTCCAGACCTAAAAAGTCCGTCTGCAGCTTGATCCAGCGTCTTTTGAGCCCTAAGTGGATCGCGCGGCTCACCCTCACCGTCGGGCTCATCCAAGAGTCTCTCAGTCCACTGAGGCAACTCAAGTTGTGCTACCCCCACCCTTCCACTTACTTTCATAAATTTAATACGTTATTATTGCAGGATCTGAGAAAAAGCACGAGCTTGTCGTTATTATCCTATACCTACCCTTTGGCTACACCGTTGGTCAGGCTAGCGGTGTAGCCATAACCATATGGCTCAGATCAAGGCTCTGAATATCGAGTTATTGAAATGTCGGTGTTTTGTGTTGGAGGACAAAAACCATCCGAAAACCATCCACGATATTAGGAACAAAGCCATTTAAAAAAATTCTTCACTCAAGATGTCTTACATTCATCTATTTTGACTCCTCGCTCAGTTTAATTTATTTTTTTGCCATAAAACAATTTATTAAACTTTGACCCAAAGCCTTCCTTATGAAGCTCCTTGAAGATATTTCGCAAATTAAACCAGCAATCCGACTGGCCTGATATAAATGCCCAGAAGTAATCCTGAACTAATGCTTCACCTTTAACCAAGGGAAATACCTTGCCGCCCTCCTTCTGCCACCAGTCTTCTGGCGAGTGAGGATTATATGGAAAGACAATCTTTGCAGTTATTGCCGCCTCAGGATTCTCAGCATATCGATACGCATACCACCTAAGTAGTTGACTATTAAATGACTTTCCACTACCGACATTAATCTGAACAGTTTTGCTATCCATGACGAGCTCCTCTCCATTTTTCTCTAAGTAGATGTCAACACCGTGACCAGAAGGAGGATCAATCAGCTTATATGAGTTTCGATCGAGTTTCTTTGCAACCTGCCGAATTTTCTCCGAGCATTCCTCCAAGCTTATCCAGGTTTGTTTGCGTACTCTTTTATTTTCCAGCTCCGAGATAATGTTTCGCAATCCTTCTGGCAAAGGGTCTGGATATTTTAGATTCTTGTTTTTTAAAGTAAAACCTCCCTCGCTTTGGGCGACTAGTTTAATTATACGCTCCCATGTTGTTTGCCCCATACTTGTTTCTAGTCCGCCTATTATTGAGCGAATTCTTCGTTCAATAGGAAATATTTCATCCAAAATGACATGACGAGTCTTATAGGAGAAGTTTTTCAGATAGTTTTCAACTGAAGTGGTAACCAGATCTTTGATTTTAACCGTAGTTTCTTTTTTCATTCATTTATAGCATCAAATGCCAGCGTTGTTCTTTTTGGATATTTTATTATTCCCGCTGAATGCGGGGTAGCTTTGGGCTTCTAGAAAATATAGTTATCCAGGTTCTTGTAATAACAAGCCGAAGCTTTCAAAACGAAGGCATAGTGAAAAGACATTTTTTTAGTATATAAGCATACAGCTATCCCTTTATAGTTACCTATTCCTTCTAATGCAGCTATTAAATAGCCTTGCTAAACCGCGGCCTCTATTTAATGAGCTATGATAAATCTCGAAAATACATTTATAGGTTAAACTGGAGCTGTTCGCCGCAATCTACGGTCTCAATATTATTTGTTTTAACAAAGAATTCATTTTCATCAGTTTCATATTTTAGCGCTTTAATAACAGCTCGAGCAATGTGGTAAGCAAGATTCACTGGGACAGCATTTCCAATCTGCTGATATTGCGAGCTGACGGGGCCTGTAAATTCCCACTCATCTGGAAATGTTTGAATTCGGGCATACTCGCGGACAGATAACGGCCTTGTCTCTGTAGGGTGACAGCGTTCCGTTTGTTTTTGAGCAGGATTACATGTCAAGGTAAGAGAGGGCTCATCTAGGGCTAGCCTCCTTGCCATTCCAGTTTTACCACCACCATGGAAATAGCTCGCTCCCATAAATTCTCTTTGTAAATCGTCCGGAAGATCCCTCCAATATCCTCCTGGTGGAATAAGTTTCATTATCTTGTACTTTTTCTCTGAATAAGTATAGCCACCAGATTTAGGAACGTTATTTAGAGCTTCGCCTACTGGTATTGTATAGTTTTTTTCTTTGGGGAAAAGGTGCGCTATTTTGAGATCCTTACGAACCCCCATAATTATGAGCCTCTCTCTTTTTTGGGGAACATCTAAGAATTGTGCACGCAGAAGATGAAATACTGTTGAATATCCCGCCTCATCAAGACAATGAATCATTGTTTTAAGTGTTCTGCCGTCATCATGCTTAATTAAGCCTCTCACGTTTTCACCTAATGCGATTTTTGGCCTTACTTCTTTTACTGCTCTTAGAAATTCAAAAAATAATGTTCCTCTTGGTTCACCAAAACCCAAGCCTTTACCGGCATAGCTAAAGGCCTGACACGGGAACCCCCCCGCTAATACGTCTATTTTGTTTCTATATTCTGAGAAAGACACTTTCTTTATATCGTCATCCACAATATTCCATCCCGGCCTATTCTGTCTCATTGTTTTCGCAGCATTCTTGTTTATTTCTACAAGCATTTCAGTCTTCAACCCTGCATTTTCAAATCCTAAAGCCATACCACCACAGCCGGAGAATAGCTCGATAACATTAAACTCACTTTTGTTCGCCCTCAGGATGCAATATGGCTTTTTACTACCCTCATCTCCACCGGCCATTTTTGTCTTTATGCCATTTAGTTCTGCTAAACTAAAGAGCCGATGATTCTGACCGCTTCGTTGGGACTTTATGAGACCCTTCTTCGCCCACCTCCTAATCGTATCTAATGAGACATCCAAGATCCCTGCGGCTTCATGCAAAAGAACATACCTATCAATCACGGTAACCCTTGCATAGGGCATTGGTTACCAGAGCGCAACCAAAATTACCCCTCCTCATCCCGATTAAGTGCCCCTTTTTGGCTCCGCCCTTAATATCCCAGAGACCCAATCTAAATTTAATACCCGGGATGAAAGACCCCTCCTTTTCAAAATTTGGCAAATATCTCCGCCGGAAATTATTATAACAGGATGATTATCAGCCCTTAACTCCTTATAGGCCTGGGTAGCCAAATAGGAAGTTGTTATCAGAACGCCAACTTGCCTATGCCTTAGCCTTGATATTAGCCTGCTTGTTTCTTTAACCCCTACTCCATTGTTTGCGGAAAAAGCCTTTGCCTCTAGCGCAAACTCCACAAAGATACCGTCTGATTCCCCACCATCTCCACCAAGACGAATTTTTCCAAAAGCGTCGCGACCACCGTCAGCAGTTTTTCTTGTGATCTCAATGTCGAATGCTCTTGGCTCAACCATTTTAAATATCTCTGCGGCAATAAACTCAAAGTCAAAAGGATCATCTTTAACCGTGTCTAATATAGCCTCAAGCATGCTTAAACTAAGTTTGTCCGTTGGCGGGGGAAGTTGCTGTTCTTTTGAACGATGCTGAATTGTCTTAGGCGCCAGAAGAGCTTTGCCTATTCCGGTCTTGATCCACTTCGACCAAGATTTGGGGTGATTAGGGTCGTTATTACACTTTTCTTTTTTGACAAGAGCTTTAAGCCATTGCTTGGAAACCTCTCGGCAATCAAGGATCATAAAATTAGCGCGATAGTTCTGAAACCTGTACCCTAAGGTTTGTCTCCAGATTGCAATAAGTCCTCCATCATTTGTCATGTCTGGAACGGCGATTCCCTTAAAAGACACATTTCTACCTTCTTCTGTCTTTATAAATACTAGGATAGGCGGGATAAGTTTTCTTCCCTCAAATGAATCAGCAGCCTGAAAAAGATAATTAAGCATCCTGTTTCCACCTTTTGCTGTCTCATGGAGGGCACATCCAGGTTTTTTATTGTCGCCATAATATGTGAAGATGCCCGTCTCAGGATCCAGACGATCAGGCCAGTCGGGATCTGAACCAGAGCTTGTAATTACAAGTGCAGTACATTTTTCAAGGCTCCTTCCGCCAACCATTCTAAATCCGCCCTGATTTTCACAAGAAGGAATAAGTTTTGTTATTGGATCATCCCCAATATTGCCCTTTACCCCTCCCTCATAAATCGCATCGACGATCAATGGGGCATCTTCAAGCTCATCAAATCGAAACCTTTTTATCTGATGTGAATTACTATTAGTTTTCACACAGTTTCATGCGTCACACTGATCAATCTAGTGAATTACACACCGCGACCCAGTTTTTTCATCATACTTTTTTCCCTGCAGGGCCTTTCTCATTTCTTTTTCTTGAAAACGCACCAGAAAAAATACAGCAACAGGATCGACTGCAGGGCCAGTACCGCAACCAACGATGGGTTTTGCACATTCATCCCTATCTCGTCGCCCATCCAACTCTAAACACCACGCTTTCATCCTTATCCATTTCTTTTTCCAGCTCACACATTTCGACATTTGGCACAACGTCGTAAAGTCCTCTGATAAATACCAGCTCTTCCCCTTCCCCACATTTCGACATTTGGCACAAAGCCTTCGCGTAAGCGACCAAACCACCCCCTGCGGAGCAGCATCCCTGCTTGGGCGGGGGTAGGTCTAAGGGGGCCAACGTCGAAACGTTCTCCACGCCCATGGCAGCCTTGGCGCGCGAGAGCGCGTCCCGCAACCGCGGTGACGTGAGCAAATTCTTCCTTAACCCCATAATCCCTTAATCCCTTCACAACCCCTACCTCGTCGACCATCCGGGCTTGAGCACCACGCTGCCGGCCGTCGTTGTTGTCTGGCCACCTCCCGTGTAAGTACTGCCCGCTTTTGTGATCACCTGGTCCTCATCGATGAAGGTGCTACCCGAACGGGTCACCACACCTCCATCCGGAGTTAAGTAGACACTTCCCACCTTCTGGTACTGGCCACGTGGGGTCAGCCAAACGCTACCCCTCCTCATAATCACCCCACCCTCACCCGTCGCAATCGATCCCGCCATATTGTACTGCCCTTGGCCCCGATACACCGCCGCCACAAAATCCTTCATCTCCGCCTTCTCATCATCATCCTCATCCGCCCACACCGTAACCTCCAAACCCAACATCAACACCACTGCCATCACAACCGCCATGACAGGCCCCATCCACACCACCTCCACATTTCGACATTTGGCACAATGTCGAAGATTTGAGAATTGTTTCACCATCGTTTCATCCTGCGCAAAGGGGTAGGACAAAAACGGACCTAGGCCTAATCCCTCCGTACACCCCTCTTTTCACCTGCCCCCCGTCCTCCCTCATTTCGACATTGTGCCAAATGTCGAAATGTTGCTTTTTTTACTTAGGACCGAATCCTTTTCACAAAAACCCAGTTTAATCCTGTATGGGTGATGCACAGATCCATCAGTTGGCGACCATCTTCAAAGGAGCTGGCAACCATCGGCGTCTCAAGATTCTATTAATTCTCGCCCATCACCCCGCTCTTTCCCTGGAGGACCTCTGCCAACAAGTCGGGTCTACCCTGACCACGATCAGCGAGCATACCCGCCGACTGGCCCTCGCGAGGCTGATTCGGAAACGTTACAGCGGTCGGCAGGTCCACCATACCCTCACCCCTCTCGGCCACCGTATTCTTTCCTTCTTCCCCGCACTCCTCACCCCATGATTTTCTAGCTCCTTTTACACAACCTCCAGCGCCGTGTTGAGGATCTTGAGCATGGTGGCCTCGGCCTTTCGTTCATCCGAATCGACCCATCCTTCCACCAGCCGAATAATGTCGTGAAGCGCCATTCTCATCTGCACCTCACTGCTTCTGCTTCCAGCTTCACTTTTTTTGTTTTCACTATTTTCATTCATTGGGCGAAATCATCTCATCCCCCCTAGGACATCCGCAGGGCTATGCCCTGCTTGGTGGAAGGGGACAGGATAAAGATCAAGGCTTCCTCATGGTGCTGGTAACGCCCGTAGAAACGATCGTTTGCCTGAGTAAAACATACTTTCAATCGCCGAAGGTGAAGTTTTACGGAACGGTTGTGACGCTTCCGGGCTTGGCATCCAAAAGAGCCGTGAAAATTTTCGGAATAAGTGGTCGCAGGTCTTCAATTTTATTCGATCGGGCTTTAAGAATGAGAATCCGGAACCGAAGTCCTTTGACCGTTTCCGGCTGTGCCACCAACGCATCCACAGTCAGGAAGGCGTCATAGTGCCCATCAATCTTTCGCAGGAGTTCGCCGTTTTTGACCCAGCCCAACCAACCATGGGCACAGTTACCACCTCATATTCGGGCAGTTCAGAAATCAGTCGTTTGGGAAGGCATTCGTCCAGGATGACCTTTATGCCATCACAGCTGTTTCCAGCTCGGCCTTGGTCTCCTCAAGAAAAGTGAGCACTTGCTGGCGCGAAACAGTGGGAAAGTCCGCCAGAAACTGGTCGATCGAGTAGCCGCCTTCCAGGCAGTCGATCAGATTCCGGCCCGGCACTCGTGTGCCCAGAAAGCACGGCGTGCCGCTCAGGATTTCGCCGTCCCGTCGTATCACACTACTCTTCATTTATGTAATTTAAACTGCTACGGGAGCCTTGCAAACCGTTTCTAGTTGCATCCCCAGGACTGCCTATCTACTCCGATATTCTCACATCCACACTTTCAAACCTCCCCTGTATTTCTTTCCGACCTTTCCAACCTTGGCGTGAGTAACTTCAGCGGGCCAGATTTCCAGTCGCCAACTCACCGGCCGATTAGTTTCCTGAGCCGACCCAGCACTTCGTTGATTGAAAGCGCCGAGGAGGGATCCTTTCGGTGGGCTTCCAAGCGAATTTCCGCCAGCTTCAATTCCTCGGCAGTCAGCCCTTGGTCAGCCGATTGACCCACCCAGCCACCCAAAGCTAAAGCGCTCTATCAACCGATGGAGATCGCGCGGCTTTCATTTTCCGATCATATTTTCCGATCATATTGTCCGATCATATTGTCCGGGTGGCCCGTGCGCCCCCACGGCTCAACTAGCCCGGAGCAAACATCCCCTACTGCTGGGGCGTGATGACCCGGTAGTAGCGCTGGAGCTGTCCTGCAGCGGGGTCCATAAATTCCAGCGGACGAATGCCATAGGCTGCGGGGACGTTTTGGAGTGTGATCCATGCGGCGGCAGGCATCGCGTTCTTGTATTGGACGGTGTAGCTACGGTTGCTCTGCGCGGTGAAGGAGAGCTTGTAGTCAGTTCCGGCGGGTGTGTTTTTGACGACACGCATTGCGAGGCTGCTCGTGTTGTCTAGTGGGTTGGTGCCAGCGAGGAATTCGCTCTTGTCGCTGGCTCCGTCGCCCTCGCTGTCCCCTTTATTCGCCACGTTGGGATTCAGACCGAATTGGCTTTCCCAGTAGTTCGGGATGCCATCACCATCGGTATCGGTGATGGTCAGTACGGCGGTGTTGCTGGTCACGTTCCCAAAGCTATTGGTGACGCGGACGCGGTAGTTTCCGGCCTGCGCGGGGAGTGGGTCCTGAAGGACGAGCGACTGGCCGGTGGCCCCGACGATATCCACGTTGTTGAACTGCCACTGGTAGTTCAGAGGCGCGCCGCCTGCGGCGAGAACGCTGAAGCTAACGGTGTTGCCGGTCGTGAGCGTAACGGACGCGGGATGGGTAATGATGAGCGGTGTAGATGCGGGATATACGCGGTTCGCAGGAAGGATTTGTCGCGCAATGCCGACGCCGCTGGCCTCGTATTCGAGGAAGATCACTGCGCCACCACCGTTTTCGTAGAACTCGAGGACGATGTCGTAGAGCTGGCCGGCGTTCAGTTGGATGGTCCCAATGTTGGGCGTCGGCCCATGGTCGCTCCAGTTGCTGATGACGGACTGGCCATTGATGAAAAGGCGGACACCGTCATCGGAATTCGTGTAGAAGTTGTAAGTCGAAGTGGAAGGCACAAGGAGCTGCGCACTCCAGCGGACGCTCACTAGATCAGTGCCTGCGCCGGGGATCAACGTGTTTGGCCAGCCGGTGCCGTCGTTGAAATTGATGGTGGCATCGGTGCGCGTGCCGAGCGGTGGGTCGACGAGATGGGAGGAGCCGTTGGTGTCCTTGTAGTATTGCGCATACCAACCCGTGCCGTTACCGCCGACGCCGCTGCCGGTGACGTTGATGGTGATGGCTGCGGAGGTGGTGACGGCGAGGCCACTGTCGATGGCTCGCGCGGTGATCGTGTGGCTGCCCGCGGAGGCAGTGCTCCAGGCGATGCTGTAGGGCACCGTGCTGGCTTCACCGATTTTCACGGCACCGTCGAAGAATTCGACCTTGCTAATGAATCCATCGGTGTCGCTGGCATTGGCGACGAGGGTGATGGCTACGGGCATAGTGAAGGACGCGCCATTCACGGGGCTGGCGAGTGAGACGGTTGGAGAAACATTGAGCGCGTTCTGCGCGCCGGGCGTGATGCCGCTGGCGAACCAATTCGCGGGGTCGTCCGCGTAGAGCGTCGAGTTCACACGCTGGAGCGAAGGCGCGGCACCGGCGGCGCTCGGTGGCCACGGTGCCTTGTTGTTGTAACGCAGCGCGTCCACGATCACGTAAGGCACCACGGTCTGGCCCATGCCGTCCATGTACGGGGGCGCGGGCTTTTCGAGTTCGAGACGCTCGCCGTTGTCGTCGAGCGCGCCGAGATACGGGCCGAAAATCGGGACGCTCGCGGGGATCTGATATTTCGTGCGGAATGTCGCGGGGTCGATCTTGACGAGGAGCACGTACGCTCCGGCCGCGATCGTCGTATTCGCGGGAAAACTAAAATCGAGACCTCCGACTTTCCATGTGTTTGCAGGATTTGCCGCATCCCAGAGATTCAATGCGCCCTCGGACACGTTTTTGATTTCAAGGAATTCATCGTAGCCCGCGAGCGGGCTGTATTGGATTTCGTTAATGACGAGCGGGCCGACGAGCGGGCCGGCATTCGCAGATCCGAAGGTGCGCGCCGTTTGTGCGGGAAAACTTTCGTCGCCGACGCTATTCACATGGCGCCCAAAGCTCACGTTATTATCCGCCGCCTGAAACTCCAGCCCGTGCGAGTAACCCGTGAGATTTCCTCCCGAATCGCCAGAGTAAATGTACAGCTGTTCACCCGTGGAACCGAGCGAAAAGCTGTTGCCGACCCCAGGCGTGGGATTAAACTGCGCTTCATTGAAGGTGACGTAGCCCCCCGCCGGAATCGTAGTCGCGGGAAGCTGATACTTTTTCGGAATCGAAGTGTCATCGGTCAGCCACCAATAGGTGACGTTGACCGCGCTCCCAGTCGGATTGTGCAATTCGATCGTGTCAGTGAGCGGCAGGATGGAACTAGTGAGCACTTCATTGATCACGATACCTGCAATGGTGCTCGCCGGATCGTCCGCGCCCGGTGAACCGCCGACCGCAGTGCTCGCGCGCCACTTCGCGGCATTGCCCGGATCGGTATGGGTTGCGGGATCTTTCGCGACGAGCGAGAAGCCTTGACCATCCGGACCGACGGGCCAGGGCGCAGTGTCATTATAGTCGAAATCAATGATCTGACTACCCGCGCCCGACAGCAGCGTGAGGCGCTCGCCGCCGTTATCGAGCTTTCCGGTAAAAGTGCCATTCACTTTGACGAGGGGATAACGCGTTGTGAAGTTAGCCGGATCGCGCGCGAGGACGAAGAACGCATTGGGAGCAATCGTAGTACCGACCGGAAAGGAAAACGTGATGCCGCTAGAGAAATTCAGCCCGCCGAGATCGAGCGTCGTCCCGCCGATGTTTTTGAATTCAATGAATTCAAAGTTGTCGCCGCTCGTCGCGCCGTTAAGAGGGTTGTAGTGGATTTCGGATATGATGAGGTTATTGAAGTTTTGGTTCGTATAGAAGGTCGCCTCGTCGAGTGGGCTCCATGAACCGCCGTTGAGAACGCGGGTGCGGATGGTTTTCGAGAGATTGATGACGATCGAGCCGCTGAAGGCTGCCGCGGTACCCGCAACCCCGCCACCCAGCGCGCGCGGGTCAGTACCATCGAGCGTGTAATAAATCGTGCCGGTTACGTTCGGATTCGTGAGTGTGAGCGAGTAGCCCGTATTCACCGCGCCCCCGCGCTGGCTCCAGTTCGGCGGGAGCAAGGTGGGATACCAGCCCCAAGTTTGGAGTTGGGAAATGAAGATCGGATTGCGAGTAACGAGGAAGCCGTTGCGGACGCCGTCGATCGCCGAAATAAAGCTGGCCTGCGTCCACGGGTTTGCGGACTTCGAGTCGCCCCAGCGTGCGGACTCCGCAATCGTGGCGGAGAGGATGCCTGCCTTCAGCGCATCCAGCCGGGCCTGCGAGCTTGCAACGGTGAGCGCGCCATTGTTGTTGAGATGCTTGAAGACCCGGTCCGCCCACAAGGCGCGGAAGTCGGACGAATACTTTAGGAGTTGCGAGCAAATATATTGTGGGCTGGATTTCGTCTGAGCGGTACCCGCTCCCTGCTGCGCACTGTCGCCCGCAGCCCAACCGTTGCCCGCGCTGGCTCCGAGCCGATTTTCATCCACGTTGCGCAGGGTGTGCTCAGAGTCGTGGAGGACGAATTTCCAGCCGCCACTGGCTCCCGTGCGGTCGCGGAAGCCATACCAGTTGTTGGGGGCATTATTACCAAGAAAGTTCGACACCGGTGCGTCGAGGTTGCCGCTCCAGTAGATGTTTACCATCAGATCGATCAAGTTTGCCGGATCGAGATGTACGGGAAAGCCGGCATTCAGCGTGCCATCGGGATTTTTTCCCTGCATCTGCTGATACACCGCATTGCCGGTTCCGGCGTTCATGCGGTCGGCGAGTGCCCAGAATTCATACCAGGCCGTAAGGGTGCCATCCGTTGGCTCGATTATGTAGCCAAGGTCGGGATCAACTTTGATCGTGTCGAAGTTGTCGGGGTCGCCGCCAAAATAGGTAGCGCCAAACTTCGCCTCCGGCCGTTCGTCCACATTGTAGAGGCCCCAATACTGCCCATTCAAATAAAGATGGGCGTGCAGGCTGTGGCTGCTGATCTGACCCATCGCCAGTTGCGATAAGCGGCCAAATTCATCCGGCACGAAAAAGTTGCTGCCGTCTCCGCCGAAGCTCCACGAGTAGTTTTGGGAGGTACGCAGGTCGAATTTGTCGAAGCTAGTCGCCGCCGTGGGATCATTGCCAAAAAGCGGGAAATCCAGCTTGGCGGCCCCATAGATTTCGCGAAAAAAGAAGCGGAAGGCGTGTTTGGGGTTGTCCGACGAACGGCTGTATCCGCCACGGATGCGGAGTCCGCAATTGACCTGAAAGCCCTTACTGCCATCCGGGTAGATAAGCTCGACGGAAGCAGGTCGCTCGAAGGCTATTTCGTCAGAGCCGGGATTGGCATAGATTCCGGTCCCAGGATCGAAAAGATTGTTGAGATCGGTGACGATCGAGAACGACGGGATGGCCTTCAGCGAGTTCTCTACCTGCGGGCCGTAGGTGGTCAGGGGCCCGGTTATATCCGTATCCATCCCGTAATCGAGGATTTGGTTCCCGTTCGGCTGTTGGTAGTAGGTTCCATTGAGGGTCCCGCGGGGCCATGCGGTGGTGGCGGTGGCCGCACCAAAAGGGTTGCTGATGACGGGATTCGCGCCGCCCGTGGGTGTCGTGTTGGCGCTCTGATTTTTGATGTCAGCGGTGAAAAGATAGGTCTGCGTGTCGCTGTCACTCGGGTCGGAGCCCGCCTTTTCCGCGCGGTAGCGCAGGGTCGTCGTCTGGCTGATCGAGATTGGGCCCGTGTAGCTCTTGCTGGTCGGCGAAGTCGCCGACGGCGAGGAGCCGTCAAATGAATAGTAGATCGTCGCGCCGAATGTGCCGGTAGCAAGAGTCACCGTTTGCCCCGTCGAGTAAAAGCCATGCGGCACGCTAGCCACGACCGGGGCGACCTTGTTGTAAACCGCGGCGGTATTAAATCCGCCCGGTGTCGGTGCAGTGAAAAAGCTAACCGCGCCCGGCGTGACCACGTAGCGCGCAAGCTGCGGACGCACGAGGAAGTCATTGCTGGCGGCTGCGTCGTTGATACCGTGGATTGCGAGGACGTTCGTCCCATCGACGAGGCGGTCGACAAATGGGGTAAGATCCACCGTTTCCGAAAGCAATGCCTGCGAAGGAAGGCGGTCGCCACTTGCGACGGCGTCGAAATTTAGCACGCCACCAGGCACATTACGTCGGGCGATTTCGGTGCCGTTCAGGTAGGCAACGAAGCCATCGTCGTAATTGATCGGCATGGTCAGCGTCGTGACCGCCACCGCGCTCGACACATTGAAAGCGTAGCGCAGGAACGCGGAAGATTTCTTCGGCACCGCATTCGCCATCGGCGTCACCAGATTTGCCCCAATCAGCGACAAATAACCGCTGCCGCCCGCGCCGGCGCTAACGGACCGAATCACCAATCCCTCCGACCCCGGTGTAGTGTCCCCGACAAGTTTGAAATCCGCAGTCCATGTACTGAACGAACCCGAACGCGCAAACACTTCACCCTCTGCGCCGCCGCCACGCTCGAAAACGATCACACGTATGTTGTAATCGCCAGCAGCGGGAAAGGCGAACTGCCTAATGAAATCGTGGGGACCAGCCAGCACATCGTCGCTCACCGTCTCGCCCGCATCGAGGAAATCACCGTCCTTGTTCAGATCAATTTGGATGCGGTTCCCATCGTCACTATTCACGCCAAACGACCACGTCCCAGAGGTCGGGATCGTGATGATGCCCGTCCCTTCCACGACGAAATCCTCAATATCAACGGAGTTCAGCGGGGGCGGGCTGATATTGCCGGCATACCGCCCCTCTCCGCCCGAGTTGAAAAAATTAAAAGTCGCCGTCGTAGTCTGCGATGTCTGCCCCGGCGGGCTCGCGACCACCGCCTCGGCCTGAGCCAGATTACTGACCGTGCTGCTGCCTTTGAAATACTTGAACAGCCACCCATTCGTCAGCGCTTCAAAGCCTGCGCCACTCGTCCCGCTCGTCCACGTGGTATCCACGAAAGTGCGCGCGGTCCACGTGGTCCCGAGCACGTTATTCGCAGGTACAAAGTATCTCAGCGCGCCGTTCGTCGAAACATAAGTCGTAGTCGCCACCGATTGCGCCGTGCCGTAAGGCCTGTCGGGATATTGCGCTGGGTACGGATTGAAAACACTCGATGGACTGCCATCTTGCCGAATCAGTGCGAGGTACCCGCCGCTGGAACTGAGCTTGAAATTCGTGTGAAGACTCGCCGCCGAATTGACCCGATTTTTCGCAGAAGCGAAGATGATCAGGAACCCATTAGGCGAAAGGTTCACCGACGGAAAAATCCACTTCGCCGTATCACCAGCGTCATCCGTGAGACGCCACCCTGCCAGATTCACCGTCGAGGCACCGTTGTTGAAAAGCTCGACCCAGTCCGAGGTCTCCCCGTCCTCATCGGTCAGGCCGATGTTATTATTCGCCAGAAATTCGGAGATAACAATGTCGGCGTGAGCGGTGGAGAGCAGCGTGGTAGCGAGGAGGACGAATAAGAAACGACTTGATGGGATCATAATGTGGTAATTAGTCATAATTCTACCACTAATTGCTAATTTATCAAGCGACTCATTCAAGCGCAATTGGATCTGGCTCTGCAAGAATCGCCGAAAACATGCGCTGCGGAACGTACGTGCTGTTCTTCGGCTCAGGGTCTCTGTGGCTGCTCGAGGGTCGTCGCGGGCTGGGCCTCTGAGGTTTCGCGTTGCCAAACACGGCTGCCCCGAATCCGGGAGGTGATTTAGAGAAGTGGTGCAAACGCGGCGGCGCGGTTCGTCCTCGATGGAACCGTGAATTTTCGAGAACGAGGACGATTAGCTGATAAGGAAATTTTTTTCCTCCCTCCGAATCCTTAGGCCGAGGGTTGAGGTAGGAAGCAGTCATTCTCACTACTGAAATTCGCAAGGTTGGATTTTATAGTTAATTCCCCATCATCTCAAGGTGCGGGATACGGCGGGTGTGCTAGCGGGAAATACGAGCCCCCGGTGCACAGCGCTAATTCAGCCGTACTCATTTCGTAATTTGTAACAACTCAAGACAGAGTCAACCCAGGTATTCCCCTATTTTCTCACTAACCAAAAATCCACGCGAACCGTGTCTCTACCCCGACCCGCGTCCATGGCAGACCACGTGTGAGCAAATTTTTTCTTAACCCCATAATTCCATAACTCCTTAATCCCTTCTCATCTCTCATACAACCTCCAGCGCCGTGTTGAGGATCTTGAGCATCGTCGCCTCGGCCTTACTTGCATCCGAATCTACCCAGCCTTCCAGCAACCGGATAATCTCGTGAAGCGCCATTCTCATCTGCACCTCACTGCTCCTATTTCCACCTTCACTTTTTTTGTATTTATTATTTTGATTCATTGGGCGAAATCATCCCATCCCCCCTAGGACATCCGCAGGGCTATGCCCCGACCCGGTCGGGGCTAGCCCCGCTTGGTGGAAGGGGGCAGGTTTAGGTTGAAAAAAGGCCCAAGCCTGTCCCGAGAATCAGGGTTTTGGAATATCCAGATCCTTACAGATCTTCTTGGCCAAGAGATCGTGAATTTCTGTATGTCGCGGAACAGCCGATCTTCGGTTTTTGGAAATATTTCCCCACCAGGAGTGGTTGCCGCCCTCGCGGATTAATTCACAGCCGTGCTCTTAAAGGTGTTGGACTAGTTCCCGCCGCTTCACACCGTCACGAGCTCTTCAGAAAATCCAGTCTTAGCCAACTTCCTCGCCTCATCCCGGTTGAACTCCAACGCCTCTGCCAGCACCTCTTTAAGCGAGGCCATAAGCTTAGACTTTGTTTTTTCCTGGGCATTCACACCCGGAACTTCCTCAATCCATCCCAACCACCATGCCCCGTCTTTTTTTACAATCGCTGTGTAATTGGCGGCCATAAACTAACTTTAAACCTCTTCCGGATCCCTGCAAACGCTTTCTGGCGAGTTCCGCATGGCTATGCCCTGCTTGGTGAAAGGGGGCAGGATAAAGATCAGGGCTTCCTCATGGTTGTCGTAACGCCCGTAGAGACGATCGTTTGACCGCCCCCTCCGAAATACAGTGAACCGGATCCCACGACCGTTCCCTCTTTCCCACTAAAAACATCCCCGTCCTGTACCACGACCCCGTTCCGACTCGAATAGGTTCCCCGATCATTCGAATACACCCCCTTCGGAGTTATAAAGACGTCCCTATCCCGTAGAATCAGTTTTCCATTCACTAGGGCCGTATCTTTGTCGATTACAACGGCAAATCCCTTTTCCCGGTAAACTCCTCCCACAAAGTCCGCCATCTCCTCCTCTCCATCCTCCGCTATAGCCGCTGAGACAAGTAGGAGCACCAAATTTAGAACCATCCCGAATATGCCAATTCTCATACGTTAATTCCTTAATGTGCTTTGCGGAGCTGGGATGAACTGCCCCCCATCGTTCGATGGCGGCTCAGGTTTATAAGCAATCGCCTGCTGAACCGCAGAGGCAACCGCCTCACACCACTCCAGTGATTTACTGCTCAGATACTCCATCTCCCAAAAGCCACCGGTACTAAGCGTCACACTATACGGCGCATCTTTTATGCGACTTCCAAAAAACAGCCCTGCTGCCACAAAAAGCCCAAAGACCATTCCTGACCAGAAGCCGGCCAATCCCATCAGAAGCCCAAATCCCAACGCCAACCAACCCACACTTCGCAAAAGCGATGCACCCAGATCGTTGGACCGATTTTTCCCATGCGTCACTGAGGTGATTTCCCGAACGGCAAACGCCTTGTTCCATGGATGCCCAATTGTCACCAACGAATCCGTAACCCTCACCTGCCCATCATTAAAGAATATCTTCTCCCCTCCGCTTCCACCCCCCTCTCCATCCTCACCCTGCTCTTTGGGAGGCAGGGTTCTGCCCCCCGAGCTTCCTACCGAACGGCTAATGATTCGGCTCATCCTTTAGTCCCACCGAATATCGGAGTTGGGGTCCTTCTTGGGTCTTGAGCCGCACTTCGGGCATCGAGTCCTGCCAGAATAGAATTTCTTCAGGTTTTGCCCTTTGCACTCATCGCACCTCGGCTCGATGGGTTTCAGATCCGGGGCTGGCGCTGTCAGCACATCCATCAGCTCCTTGCAGTCCAGACATGTCATCGACTCGACCTCTCCACAAAATCCAAAGTCCTTCCCTCCCGAGATCGTGGCTTCATAACCACACTCGGGATTCGTACATTTGTAGCTGTAGGCAGACCCCATTGTTTAAATATCATTTTACCCTCCCCCTAGGACATTTGCGGGGATAGGGGGAAAGATCTCGCCTGAGGCATTCCCTCAATTACTTTGATCCTATGCAGAAATTCCGAGCCTTTGCCGCCATGAAAGCGGGTGCACCGCTTCAACCCTTTGAATACACCCCAAAACCTCTGGCAGAGGGCGAGGTTGAAATCCAAGTCGAGTCCTGCGGAATCTGCCACTCCGATCTTTCCATGATCGGCAACGACTGGGGAAACTCGGTCTTCCCTTTAGTGCCCGGACACGAGGTGGTCGGCAAAGTGGTCAACGTAGGCCCTGCTGCTCACCGCTTTAAAAAAGGAGATCGGGTCGGCGTAGGCTGGTTCACCAAGAGTTGCCGCTACTGCCACCCCTGCCAGCAGGGTGACCTCAATCTTTGCGCGACTGCCGAGCAGACGATTGTTGGGCGGCACGGCGGATTCGCTGACCGGGTGATCGCACATGAGATGTGGACCCATCCCATGCCCGCGGGACTAGATCCCGTAAGTAGCGGCCCTCTGTTTTGCGGAGGAATTACCGTTTTCAGCCCGATTGTGATTTCTGAGGTTCAACCGACCGCACGGGTGGCCGTTGTTGGAATCGGTGGTTTAGGTCACCTTGCGCTACAATTCCTTCACCACTGGGGATGTGAGGTCACCGCATTCACATCCACCTCCGGCAAGACGGAGGAACTCAAAAAGCTCGGAGCCCACCATGTGGCCAGCCTCAAAAACGAAGCGGAACTGGATAAATTAAACGGCTCATTTGATTTTATTCTCGTGACGGTGAATGTCTCCCTCGACTGGGCAAGGTTGATTCAACTTCTGGCACCCAAAGGCCGGTTGCACCTCGTGGGCGCGGTTTTGGAGCCTCTTTCCCTTCCCGTGTTTCCGATGCTCATGGGTCAGAAAATGGTCTCTGCCTCTCCATTAGGAAGCCCAGCCGTGACGGCAGATATGCTCGATTTTTGCGTTCGCCATAAAATCGCCCCGAAGGTTGAAACTTTCCCGATGTCCAAGGTCAACGACGCTCTGACCCATCTCCGCTCTGGGAAACCCCGCTTCCGGATCGTCCTGCAAAACGACTTTTCTTAATCTCCGACCATTCGTGGCATTCATACCACTGGCGTGAGCAAAACATACTTTCACGCTAAGCCCGTAAAGATCGCTTCGCATAATTCGAATTCACCCGCCCTGGTCACTCATGGCGACTCTACCCCGTACTCTTGTCAGCGCTTCGCGTGAGCGGTCCCCGCAACTTTGATTACTTCTTCCAGCCCACCGCCAATCGTCGGCCCTCCACTGCACAGTCGGACAAGTACAGGTTGATAAGGTTCTGATAAGGAATCCCAGTATCCGCCGCCATCGATTTGAAATAATCGATGATGTCCGACTGTAGCCGGATCGTAACAGGTTTTTTCAGCCGCTTGGCGTAGGGGTTCTGACGAGCGTTGCTAAAGTTATAGTTTTTTCTCATTTTGTTTTCTCCTCATAGGTTTTTCTTTCCTGCTTCCCGGCCAGCCGAGCCGAGATCAAACGGATGACCTTGCCTCCTTGACGCAAACAGTGAACCACCACCAGCACTCGGCCGCGCAGGCTACGCCCCATCAGGATGAACCGATCCTCGGATTTCGAGTGGTCCGGGTCATCGATCAACAAGGCGTACTCATCGTGGAACACCGTCTTCGCCTCCTCGAAAGTGATTCCGTGCTTCAGGGCGTTGATCGCCGCCTTGCCCGGATCCCACTCAAAGGAGAGCTCGGTCATATGTATAATAGCAATACACTATATTTACCGCATAGCAAGGCGCCATTGCTCCATTT
>Ga0214919_10003560_pt1 | contig 23443 bp, 29 predicted proteins | sample LL1503_MetaG_FD_177994 | JGI IMG/M metagenome (GOLD analysis project Ga0214919, IMG submission 177994) | Freshwater microbial communities from Lake Lanier, Atlanta, Georgia, United States - LL-1503 | ecosystem: Environmental > Aquatic > Freshwater > Lake | place: USA: Georgia | collected... | reverse complement strand
TTATTTTCTTCTTCAGCCTTTATCTTATTTTCTTCTTCAGCCTTTATCTTATTTTCTTCTTCAGCCATTATCTTATTTTCTTGTTCTTTTAATAATTTTTCTTTTTCTTGTTTTTCGATTTCCTCAAGGTCTTTCTTTATTCTATTTTTTTCTTCCTCTTCTTCTCTAAAAAGCTCAAGTTTTTCCTCTATTTTATTTTTTTCTTCTTCTTCTTCTTGATAATTACTTATTTCATCGTTCCACCTTTCATCATTCCAATCCCTATAATATGATTGGTTGTATTTTCTCATAATCGCATGTTTTGCTTTCTCTTTGCCTTGATTATCTTTGCCTTGATTATCTTTGCCTTGATTATTTTTAAAAAAGTTCATTAATATACGCAGATATAAAAATCATCGTTTGTTAATTTGCAAATATGTCATATACATTTTTTTGATATATTATAAGTTTGTATACTTTATTTTGAGCGAATTTCTCATTTTCTTGATTTTCTTGATTTTCTTGATTTTCTTGATTTTCTTGATTTTCTTGATTTTCTTGTTTTTTTTCCTCCTTCTTTTTTTTTCCGCCATGTAAAAAAAGTATGTCCGGGTTTATATTTGGCAATTCTTTTAAGCATATGACTCGATTTACCTTCTTCGTTCCAATCTTTTTTGGTTTTATTCCACCATTTTTTTTTAGGCTTATTATCGTTATAGATTTCCATAGCTCTGTTAATAAATGTTTTATTCCCTTTCTTCATCCATTGATCATGCGCAATACTATCAAGTTTGCGCTGTTCGTTTGACGCAATATTTTGTTGATTTTTATGTTCAATACTTTCATTTTTCTTCATATGAAATTCTCTAACGAAGGGATCATTATTGAGATCAGCCAATTCTTTAGCAAGAAGGGCTTTATCCTCCTCGCTGATTTGTTCTTCCTCTATTGGCTTTTGCATTTGTTCTTGCATTATATTATACCAATATATTTTATTTTCACAAAATTCCTAACCAGACTTCTGAAAACATTGAAGTTCCCATTTAACGCATCGAGAAGCATTAGCGTTTTTTGCGGATGGATCTTTTTTTTTTATTTCTTTTTGTTTTGAACCCTCCTTTAGGTCCCAAAAGGGATTTAATGAATTCGTCTATTTTTTCGCGTATTTTTGTTCTCCTATCTTTATTGAAAGGTCTAAACTTATCTATTGATTCTATAAATTTCCTAAATCTGGATTTATTTTCCGTTTCGGATTTAGGTTGGTGTGAAGATGTTAATGAATGGGGCGAAGATCTTAATGAATGGGGCGAAGATCTTAATGAAGGTTGTGATACTGAATGATGCGAAGGAAATTTGTATGGTTTATAATCGTTGAGATAATTTTCCATTTCATCACCATTGATGTTTTTTTTTACGTTAATCGTGTTCTTGGTACGAAATCTAGGGTCATTGTCATAAAAGACCCATTTATCGGGATCATTGACAAACTTATGGTTTTTTACGTATATTGTACCACTATTATCTTCTATAAAAGGAGAATCCATAAGTTCAGTAAATTTTTTCTTAATATCATTGTCATCATTGTCCATATATTAACATATTTTTTTAAATTTAGTAAAAGTTTGTCGCAAATTTAAAACTTTCGTTTTAAACGTAGAACATCTATTTTAGTGTTTTTTTGCAAACAGATCTCTTTCTTTTACGGGTTTTTCCTCCATGCGATCTTCTCCATGATCCGTGTCTTCTTTTGATTTTTTTTGTTAATCTATAAATTGGTTTAATAATCCTTTCATTAATATAATCATATTTTGACTTAAGACTCTTTTTAATTTTACTTCTCCAGCTGTTATTTTCTTGGGCTAATAAAGGGTCATTTTCGTTGTCATTAAAAGGATTAGTATCAGAATATTCAACTGATCTAAAAGGGTTATTATCAGAATATTCTGTTATAGGTACAACTGATCTTTTTTCATTTGATGTGGGAAAATACTTTTTAATTTTAGGTATATCACGATTGTCTAATTTGTTATTGAATGATATGGTATCAAACTTATTATTATTATTAATATTAGAAAAACGAGTATTACCTACATACTTAGTTGGATCCCTTATATAAATTTCACCTTTTTCATCTTCAATATAGTTGGCGTTTATTATTTGAGATAGTTTATCTTTTAATTCATTCTCATCCATATATTAACAATATAATTTTCCTATTTTTTTAACTTTTTTAAAATCTTAATATATGTTCAGAACTCCACCTCTTCCTATATTTGAGGGTGATCAAAAAGCGAGGGATATGTATTACTATAACATTCCAAATAGCGCGGAATATACCGAGTTTTTAAAAAAACAAAACAGTCTTGAATTAAGAAATCCAGTGTTTATGCGTCCTACTCCTCGTAAAATATTGAAACCATTTTTTCAAAATTACAAAAATGGTGGAAAAAACTTACTAAAAGAAACGTAAAGGTAAAAAACAGATCTAGAAGATCTAGAAAATTTTACAATATTGATAACACAACGAGTGAACAAATAAAAAAAAAACAAGGGTTAAAATCTATGCCCAGTATTAGCGAGAAGGATCATTATTGGATTTATAATCCCAACATGAAATTGGATATCTTGGACATATTAGAGGATGAAACGAATGAAGAAGAACGTCGTAATGAAGAACGTCCTAATGAAGAACGTCCTAATGAAGAACGTCGTGACGTAAACCCGCCCAAATCGACTAAAAATTCAAATAGTTGGAAACTTGACGACTAGTTTTAGAGTGTGATTTGCGTCTTGTTTTTGGACGTTTTGGTTTGCGTCTTGTTCTGCGTCTTTTTGTATTTTGGCGTTTTGTTTTGCGGTTTAGTTTGTAACGAGTTACACAACGCTTTGAACGTTTTTTTTTTGTATATTTATTATTTCTACCACCAGTGGGTGCATTTTGATCACCATTTTGATCACCATTTTGATCACCATTTTGATCACCATTTTGATCACCATTTTGATCACCATTGTCTTCATCTACAAAACCAAAATCTACATTATAATGATCTTCGTTATTTTCTATAATAGGACTACTACTTGCAAACCTTTGTAAATTTCCTAAATTACCAATATTTTTTTTCCTTAAGTCTTTTTTTATATCTGATATAATTTGCTTAAGATCTGTTTTTTGCAAATCAGTTAAAGAACCGTTACTATCTATTGATGTATTTATATCATTAAGTTTTCTTTGAAACTCGGGTAAAACTTTATTATTGTCGTATGCGAATAAAGCTGATTGAATAGTTTGATAAACAGTCTTTGCTTGAGTAGATATTAATTTGCTGTTTGGTCTCTTAAAACTTTCTAACGTGTTAATAGGAGGTAGTGTATATGGTGTTGGAGTTGAAGGTTTTTGTTGTGTGTTTGGTTGTTTTTTTACTGTTTTGGATTGTGTGTTTTTTGGCGCGGATTGGTTGACGCCCGGTCGGGCTAAGGGGTTTTTTTTGACAAAACCAATCGGTAATTGTTTTATTGGATTATCAGTACTTAATTGTTCGGGTAGTTCTTCACTTTTGTTTTCAGCAATTTGAGACGAAAGATCTTCCCCTTCTTCTCCTTGAGACGAATCACCGTTTCTTCGAGGTGATGATTCAAGTCGAGCTTCTGTGAGAGATTGTTCAATGCCACCACGACTTTGAAATCCAATTCCACTAACCGCATTTTGGGTTTCTTCTAATTGTTGTGCTTCACTTTCTACTGTTGTTAATTTTTGGTTTATACTATTTAATTTATCAAGTATATTTGAATCTTCTGCAGTGTTTTGGTTCGATGAACTATTTACTTCCGTTAAAAACTCTTGGATTGAAGTTATAATACTATTTTGATTTCTAATTTGATCTTCAAGTAACAATATTTTATTATTAAGTGTTGATTTTTCATTATTACAACTACTAAGTTCACTTGTAATTTCAAGTAATTTTCTATTAGACTCCGCAAGTTGTTCTTTTACATCACTTAATTCTTCATTCAAACTTTGTATTATTCCTTCATTGGTTCTTGCTATTTCTTCTATTCTCGACTCTAACATAGAAATTTTGCTCGATGCTTCTTGAAGAGAAGTGGAATTATTTGATTTTTCGGCTTCCAAACTAGAAATAGTGCCTTGCAATCTAGATATATTATCTTGCAAAGAATTATTATTAGTCGATTCAACAGATAACCGAGAAGTTAGAGTATAAATTTGTTCTTGCAATGCTTGATTATTGGTACTTAATGTTTGGTTAGTTGCGTCTGAACTAAATAAATTTTGTTTTAATGTATCTATTTCGGTATTTAATAACTCTATATTCGAGTCTGAATTACTTTTTTGTTGTTCTAATGTACTTAGTTGGGAAGTTAATGTGTCAATCTTTCCTCGTAATTGATTATTTTCCGCTTCAAAAGCATTTCTTCTTTCAAGTTCTTCGGCGATTTGTGAATTTGTTCTTTCAAGCTCACTTCGTAGTGTCTCTATTGTATCTAAAAGTTGACTATTTTTTCCACTTTCGGATTCAATCTGGGACTGTAAATTTTGTAAATTATTAGTATGTTCAGCTAAAGCATTTTGTAGTTGGGCTTCAAGACCACTTCTTAATGTTTCTACCTCCGCAAGTTGGCTGGTTAAATTGGTTATTTGTTGCGCATAATCTGCTTGTTTTGATTTAAGACGTGCTAAAAGATTATTTAGATCATCAACACGACGATCTAAAGAGTTTATCGCAGCTATTATTGCCTCGTTATTCGAATGATTTGATCTTGTAGAATTTCCAAGATTCTCCAATAAGCGAATAACGTTAGTAGAAGTATTGCGAAAATTGGTGTCAATCTTGTAATCGTTACTATTTAAAGAAGTCTTAACTCCTTCTAATGATGTTGACATATTATATATTAAGATTTTATTATTTCATCCGTTTTTTTTTTAATATCATTAATTTTTCTTAATATATCCTCTTGAACTTTTAATTGCCTAGAAGTATATCCAACACATTTCTCTAAACCATTTAATGCAAGGTCGCCATTCTCTTTTTCTTTTGAAATTAATTCATGATCTTTTTTATAACCTTCTTCAATGATTTTTAACATGTCATTTTGACCCTTAACAAAATCTGCTATTTCTTGTGGAGATTGAACTCTATTATAATTTTTATATACATTACTTTTTTCATTCGATTTTCTCACATCCGAAAGTTTCGGTATTGTTTCAACTAATTTTGTAACCTCTCTTTTTATTCCTTTATTTTCACCATTTTTTTCGCTATTTTTTTCGCTATTTTTTTCGTCAGTTTCAACGTTATTTTTTTGACCATTTTTTTCGACATGTTTCTTAGTAGTTTTTTCCTTAAAAGTTTCATTATTTTCAATACTAGTTTCAACATTATTTTTTACACTTTTTTGTTTTAGACCCCTCATTTTTATATCAAGATACATTACTTTTTGTACTTTTTGTACTTTTTGCGTTTTATTTAATTTACCCATATTAATACCCGATACTTTTTGTCATCCAATGTAATCATTTTTGTATTATGGTAAGGAAAATATTTTGGGGGGCAAAATGTCGCACTTATATGGTTTCAACTTTTTTGATCAAAAAGGCCCGATACTTTTGATACTTTTTGTAATCCTTGATAATTTTCAGAAAAATTTTAGATTTCTTTAAAAAAAATTTTCAATAACAAAATTTTACACAAAAATATTTTATTCAAAGCTTTATGATAACAAGTGATTTTTTTGTAAAATCCCAATCCTTTTTTCAAAAAACCAAAAATGGACATTTTTAAAAATGTCCATTTTCAATATTTGAGTTTGAGATTTCCCGTTTTTTTAAAATAATATATAAATGCTTTATATAGGTTCTTGTAGATATATGTATGGATACGAGTGGGATTATTTTCCAGCAAGATTGCACTCGACAAGAGAAATCATTTTTTTTCTAGAAAACATTGAAAATATTACTCAAATCATTAGTGATTATCCAAACGAAATTAATTATATTTTTGGAGACATTTATCATCCAGTCGTAATAAATGATTCAAAAAAGTTCATTGCTAAGGGAATTGATAAAAATATTAAAAAAATCATCATGGAAATAAGCTCGAGAAAGGTAATATATCGCAATGATATCCCATTAAATTATTATTATGTACATCAATATAAAAAGCATGGGTATACTGAAAAAATATTAACGGATCAAGAAATGAAAGATGATTTGGAGAATATCGCAAATTTATGTAAAACAATATTCAATGAAAATATTGAGATTCATATCATTCCGCACCTAAATTTAAGGACAAAGATGGGATATATTCCCGAAAGAAATAACCTTGTTCAGTTATTGCATAAATTATGCGATAATGTTCATGATGTAGGGAAGTATATAGAGAGCTTTGATAAAGAGAGTCTTTTGGAAGATTATATGGCAGATTCGACCCATTATAGTAAAAATTATGACAAAGTAAAAAAATTTTTAATTGAAAATATAAATTAAAAGGAATTTGTTAGTATTGAACAAATGGAAAAAGAAGCATTGGTGGAGAATGTAAACAGTTGGGTACACTTGGACGATGAAATAAACAGACTTCATCACGAAATGCGTGAACTGAAAAAGAAAAAATTGGCCATTACCAACGTCTTGGTAGATGTAATGCGAGAGAACAATGTCGACTCTTTCGATATGAAAGATAATTCTCTTTTATATAAAAAACATACGATCAAGCAATCCATTAATAAAAAAATGTTATTGTCTGCCTTGCAAAAACTTTACAAGGATGACGAAGTCGAAAAGATTATTGATTGTGTTTTGGAACAAAGAACCGTAAAAACCAAGGAAACGATCCGACGAAAAAATTGAAAATTATTTTCGAAGAATCGGTTAGAAAAAGAATGTTCGCAACACTGATTGTTATCGCGTTTATCGGAGCTTGTTATGGGGAACAATTTGTCCACGATGTGGTGGCGAATATTTTGAAGACAGTCGGCGAGGGCGTGGAAAAATCGCGATCATCGGGCAACAGACAATATCAACTGTTTATTCAATGGCAAGACGAAAAATCAAGGCTGGCAGAATGTGACTACTGTCATTATTTTATCGAGGAGAACGAGACGATCCGTCAATATACGGATGACGACGGAAAATACAATTACACGAGCGAGGCGTTTGTTTTTCCGACTACAAAGAATTCGGATATTCCGATGTTTACTCTGAACAAGCAGAGAATTTTGATGCGTATTTTGAAAGAATTAGTTGAACTTTTTGATCTCGAAATTCAATTGAATGGTGATACGTGTTGCCATTATTTTACAGTTGTTTGGTAAACCCCCCTTTTAATTTACGTGTCCCACTTTTAAATTCTGTGTACTCTTTTGGAATAATTGCATGTACTGACATTATAAGAGGATCAAGTGGATCTTGAAAAGTTCTTAAGCTCATTACACCTAAACCACTAGAGTCTTGTGTTACTAAAGATTTATAATAATTTCTGCCCCTTCCCCACGAGTTTTTTATAAAAATTACATCACGAGATTCATCGTATCCAACAATTGTAAGAGCATGACCAAACCCTTCGGCCATATCCTTGACGCTAAGATAAAGATATAAATTTAAGTCTAGAATTTTTTTCATCTTTGATACAAATAAATGTTGTCTCATTTTTGACCGAGTAAACGTTAATATTTGCAATTCATCGCTTTCTATAAATATTTTTAAGTTTAATAGTGAAATATAAACCAAATCTAACATTTGATGATATTCATCCACAAATACTCCTTGAATCAATACTTTTTTAAGATTTAATTCCAGTGATGATAAATCTTCGCGAGTAGATTTAAGACTTTCTACGTCTTCGAGTTTTAAGGTAAGTTCCTCCGCAGTTTCTTTAAAAGATTTTGTAGTCATATTTTCTGTTGGACTATGCCAAAAATTAAAAAAAGAAGTAGGCGTCATTGTTTTACAATATTCAATAACCGAGTTAATAATTTGAAAATTTGGAGGATTTATTTCCGAACTTGTTAAAATTCGATAAAAAATACGATATAATAAAGCGTAAAATATATTTTCTGAACTACAACCCATTTGTTGTGCACGTTGCAAACATTCCAAAATATTTGGACATTTTGTAATATTATATAGATCGTCACAATCTTCAAACTTTTCGAAATGTTCAAAATCATTTAATGATGAAAGGTCTGGTGTCAATACTACACGAATAAAATTACACATTATTTTTGATAGCGCATGTGAAGCGCACGTCCCTTCTTGGCATTGATTTGACGTGTTTTGCGACGTTCTTTTCTTCATTCTTTTTGGCAAATCATAACGTTCGACTGGTTCATCAAAATAAAAGGGGGTTCCGTCAAAAATATTGTATTTCATTCCAGATTCTTCGTCAAACATATAAATATGAAATATTATTTTCTGTATAAAAAATTGAAAATAAATTAACTCGTTTATTTTCAATAAAGATGAATCTACGTGAAAGAATAAAAGTTCATGTCAAAGGACACAATGTGTTTTTGGTGCAACGGGACAAGATTTATTGCGAGATTGTGGATGGAATGCGAGGAAAAACGATTCCGATGGAAAATATTGACGAGTTGCAGCAAATCTTGGAAAATTTGCACACATATGTTCTGGATGAAGACATAGAAATTGATTATTTTATAGATAGGAACATCAATTTACAGCACGAATGCCCCAACATTGCGTTTAATAATTGTTCTATTTGTTATTCTATTACAGAAAGGACAACAGTGTGCGACCATTCGGTTTGTCTAGTGTGTGCTTCACATATATCTCACTGTCCGCTTTGTAGAAGAGTCGTATAACTTTGCCATAATATATGCCAAATAGGCTACGATGGCACCAACACAACTTCCGACAATGACTTGCATGACTGTATGATTTTTATAGTTTACTCTTTGTGTCAATGTTAATAATGATAAGATAAAGTAAAAAAATGTCAGTTTATTGTTTTTTAATACTAGATAAACGAAAACAGTTGATAAAAAAACTTGTTGAGAGTGTCCCGATGGCATGCCATAAATGTCGGATAAGATTCGAGGGCGATGTCTTTTTCCGTTAAACACGTTTAAATCGCCGTTGGGACGAGGTTGTTTGACGAGTGCTTTTATCGCAAAATTTAATAAACTGTTAAAACCCATTGCAATGACATACACAATTAAGAACGTTTTTTGAGAATATAAAGCAACCAATGAAACCAAAAATAAAATTTGTGGACCAAAAAAACCAATGTAATCAAATACTTTCATATATTAAATTTTTATAAAAATTGATTTTTTTAAATTAAATAATGATTTATAAAAATGGACGAATTTGATCTTTACGAAATAAAAGAATGGGGTTTTCCGGAATGGATTGATGGGGGTAAAAAATTTCCAGATTTGTGTAGTAATTTGTTTATAGATCTATCGCATAATCCACACTTCATGGCGGCGAATATTCTTTATGCTAACTTTGGATTATTGGATGCATCCTTTGCGTCGTGGTTTCATTTGCATGATGGTACAATATTTTTGTATGAAAAACTGATGGAGAAATTCAAAAAAGAGGTCTTGTATAATCATCAAACTGCGTTAAAGTATTTTCACCTCAAGCGTCATAATGGTACAATGATTGAGGGAAAACTCGGGTATCAGAGTATAATTTCGCATATTTGTTCAAACGAGCCCATGAGTAAGATCCCCTTTTCGTTTGAAGATTTGAATTGGTATTCTTTAGCAGAAAATCATCACAAATGTGTTATCGAGTTTATGAAACAACATCGTAAAAAAATCAATTGGTCAAAATTGTCAGAAAATTCATCAGATGCAGCAGTGGAATTCTTATTGCAAGAGAGGAGTAATATTAACTGGTGGAATGGTTCCAGTAATACGCACGAAAAAATAATGGAGCTTTTTGCCGAAGAAAAGGCAAATTTATCAGAATATAGGCTTTCAAAAAATCCTTCGAATACGGCGGTTCGATTTTTGTTAGACAACCCAGACGTTTATGAGAGAATTTCGTGGATTTCATTCTGCAAAAATCCAAACGATCATGCAGTTGATCATATCATCTCTATTTTATCAGAAAATAGAAATGATAAAAGAATTTCATGGATAACATTGTGTGAAAACGAGAATCCGCGTGTGTTTGATATTTTACGCCTCAATAAAGATAAGATTGTTTGGTCGAGTTTTCTGAGGAATCCAAAATGTTTCAACTACAATTACGAAATGATGCGCAAGAGATGTTTGCCAATAAAAACCGAAATAGAAGAGATTTTTCTGCGACCAGAAAATATAATGGCAATGATCGAAAGGTCTCGCAAGGACGACGAACATGATTTTGAAGTTATATCACGATTAAATGCCTAGTTCCTTGGCTGTTTTTGCATCTGCTTTTGCTTGTTTTGCATCTGCTTTGGCTTGTTCTTTTGCTTGTTTTGCATCTGCTTTGGCTTGTTCTTTTGCTTGTTTTGCATCTGCTTTTGCTTGTTCTTTTGCTTGTTTTGCATCTGCTTTTGCTTGTTTTGCATCTGCTTTGGCTTGTTCTTTTGCTTGTTTTGCATCTGCTTTGGCTTGTTCTTTTGCTTGTAATTCATCTTTTTGTATTTCTTCCCATAATGAAAAAAAGGGTATGTCTGTTAATGAGCATTCCGAATGCTTTAGTAAATAATTATGTATTTTTATATCTCTCGCTAATTGTGTTTTTGGTATTTTAAGATGAAAACAACAAACATCATTTTTTAAACGCTCTAAAAAAGTTACTTGTTTTTTGTTACATGAAGGCAAAGAACATTTACCTTCACGAAATAAACGCAAATGTTCCACAGTTGAAACTATATTAGGATCTATTTCATAGTCTCTATCTAATGTTGTTACGCGAAAAATTTTTTGTCGAGAAGGCAACAGTTCACGTTGTATTTCTCGACAATACGGACATTTAAATTCATTGTCTTTTAAACGTATATCATTTTTAAATTTGGGGTTTATTTTTTGATTGAATACTTCGGTAAAAAGTGAATCATAATTATATTTATGATTGCATTTTAGTTTACATTCATCTGTAATAGGGTTTCCCGTAATTAAACAAACGTTTACATCCGAAACGGCGTCCTTTTCTATTTCATTTTTAAAATCAAACCCATCTTCAAAAACAAAGTTCATTTATCCTTTTAAAGATTAACCTTTTATATTTTTTTCTAACGAAATAATATGGTTTCTATTAATATTTGGGGTCCTTCTTGTTGGGCATTATTTCATACCATTATTGCAAAAATTAAACCAGAAGAGTTTATAAAAATTCGCGACGGTCTTTTTCACAATCTACGAATTATTTCACAAAATCTTCCTTGTCAAAATTGTAGTAATCACGCAAAACATTTTTTTCAAAGACATCCGAAATTAATGTTTCATACAAAAAATGACATGGCCAATTTTTTCTGGTTTTTTCATAATTATGTGAACTCGTCTAAAAAAAAACCAACCTTTTTAGAAGAAAACTTGTCTATATATAATACAAAACAATTGCGAAGCGTGTATACTGATTTTTTAAAAAATTATACGGCTAAAGATAATGGATTGAAAATGTTGAGTGAGACATTACACCGAAAAAACATTGCCAAAGGGTTTCATCAGTGGATGAAAATCAATAACAAATCATTTATGAACTAAATTTTTTTACTAATTCTCCATTTCTATGTACGGAACAAACCATTTTCTGTTTAGAAGGTTTAGGACACTGGTCGACAGTTAATGTAGTTGAAAATAAAAAAGATTCTGGATTCAATAATAATACTATAAAAAAACTTGAAATACCTAAAACAAAGGCAAGAAGAGTATCATATAAAAATGTATTCTTATCATAACACGATTTTTTTAAATAAATTGTAAACAGTGTATAACTTCCTATCGTAATCAGCATTAATACGTCGTTATAAACATTGTAAGCTATCATAGGACTAATAACATATAAAAAAGTGTACAATGCAATAAAAAAATCACTCGTTAACCCTTTTGTACCAATAATATTGGTACATTCGGGCGTTAATTCTCTATTGTCAACTTTATTCATAATAAACTTTCGTGCAAGAATAGATAAAATGAGTAAACCCATGTAAATGAAACCAGTATATTTTGGTTGTGTTGTTTGACATATTGAATAAATGAGCATTCCAATTGGGAGTGTTAAAGCCGAACCCATGTCAAAGAATGATTTTTTTGTAGGATCTAAAACGTCATAAGCTTTCATTGGAACATCTTCAGATGGAGTAGCTTTGGCTGGAATAGCTTCGGGTAAAGTGATTTCGGATGAGTTTGTTTCTGACATATAATAAATAGATATAAATATAAAATTATATAAATGTAAAATGGGAATACCTAGTTATTATTCATATTTGATTAAAAATCACCCTAAAATTTTGGAAATTTTTAAAAAGGCACCCAAACCAGATCATTTTTATCTTGATGCAAATTCCATTATTTATGACGTTGTCGCTAAAGGGTTCGTTGACAATGAAATAATAACTCATGTCATTGAAGAAATAGAAAAATATATAGTTCTTATTTCACCGAAACAGACAGTTACTATTGCCTTTGATGGGTGTGCACCTCGTGCAAAAATGCAACAACAACGAGAAAGACGTTTTAAATCATATTACTTGAACAAAGCACGAGCACGTATCTTAAAAGAAGAACCAAAGCTCTGGGATACTGCAAATATAACCCCCGGGACGAACTTTATGAAATTATTATCAAACAGAATGAAAACTCATTTTACGCAACCAAACTACAATGTTTTAACCGATTGTTCTGGAGAAGGAGAACATAAAATTTTTCAAATTATTCGCGACACTGCAAACTTAGAAGAAACGCATGTTATTTATGGGTTGGATTCTGATTTAATTATGATAGCAATGATGCATATTGAGTTGACAAATATATTTTTGTTTCGCGAAACCCCCCAATACATTAAACAATTTCATTCGTCCTTTGACCACACTGCAAATTATTTGTTAAACGTTTCATTGCTTTCAAAAACGATAGAAGATGAAATGGGTGGAAGTATACATGACTATGTATTTATTTCTTTTTTAATGGGTAATGATTTTATGCCGCATTTTCCAGCATTAAACATTCGAACGGGTGGAATTGATAAGATAATAAATGCGTATAAAATAAATAAGAGTAACATGATTCGGGTTGATCGAAAAACAAATCAAATTACTGTTTATTGGAAACACTTTTTTTGCTTTATCCAATTGTTATCAAACAAAGAAGAAGAGTTTATTCAAACTGAATTTTTGAAACGTTCGAAAAAGATTGATTACAAATGTATATTTCAAAAAATAGAAAATTTGCCAACTGTTGACCGTAAAATAGAAAAATATATCAATCCTCTTCGAGAAGGTTGGGATAAACGTTACTATGCATCATTGGGTAATATTGAACCAATTCATTATACAAATGGTTTAATTTGGAATATTACATATTATACATTTGGATGTACGGATTGGAACTGGGAGTATCCATATCATTATCCTCCTTTGTTAAAAGACTTGGTTTTACATATTCCTACAAAAAACCAAATTATAACTTATGTTAAAACGGAGAATGAAAATACTGATATAGAACAATTGTGTACAGTTCTTCCTAAGAATGCATTGCATTTAATACCAGATGAAATACGCGAACAATTGGATCCATCGTGGTATGTGGACGATTGTTGTTTTACGTGGGCATTTTGTAAATATTTTTGGGAATCGCATCCAGATTTACCATCTATTGATATAGATAGACTAAAAAAAATATGTAAATAGTATATGGAAATAACAAAAATATCATTTATATGTACTTGTCATGGAACACTAATGACTACTTTTGTAGATAGAGACTTTCAAGATGGTTCAAGAGGAATTCCCAAGAATGGATTGTTTCGAGAATCATCTGAAAGAAATAATACTATGATACCATCAAGTCTACACCATGTTACTTATAGTACATCCAAACCATTATTAGATTTTGAATATAAAAAAATAGACACGTCGCGACTAAACGTTTATTTATCTACGAGCGAGACATGTGCCGGGGCTCCAGTATACACGTTATTTGAAGAACAAGAAACAAGAAAAAATTTTATAGATGATATTATTTCAGAATTAACACATACATGTCCAACAAACACGCTTTTAGAAGATTATGGACATTATGGAGAAATATCACACGACACTCATGAAAGTTATAAACAAAGATTATTAGAAAAACATGTTCGTAAAATTCAAAAAACGTTTCGAAAAAAAATTATTCGCCGTAAAAGCAAAAGCGCGGAAAAAAGTAAATCACCAATGCCGCAAATTTCAAAAACAAAACTAATGAAATACGATAACGAACGGGTGTATAGTATGATAGATAAAAAATACGGAATTGAATACGATGATGACGATTCTGTTAAACTTGTTATGGTAGTAACGAGAAATACAACGGATGGATGTCTCTCTCAAGAATATGTATTGCTATCAAATAATTTAGAAGACATTATAGAAACGGTCGGAAAATTGGGAGAATTATCCCTCAAAATTTCAAAGAAATTTATTTCTATCTTAGAACGCAATGTTATTAAAGTAGGAAAAACAAAAATAATACTTCCCAGTTTAACATTGTATAAGTTAATATTGTTCGCAAATTTTATTGTTCAAGAAATAAATGGCCCATCGTCAACTGTACCTATTCATATTTATGACTTGACATGCAATACCTTTGACAACTTGCAACCACCTTACTCGGAAATGTATGAAATAGGAAGAGATTTAAATCCAAAAGAATTGTCTGTCGTCCACTTAATAGATCATTATTTGCGAGAAAAAGATTTAGCATATGGTGGAAAAAAATTGAAAATTAATTTAAAATAATTGTTTCTTAAAAATGATATCGTTAGAAGAAGAAATCTCGAATGCGTACCACTTTTCCCTCCGAAGCGCGACAATTGTGAGAAGAAGAATTTATTGTGATGCAAAAATATATGGTCTTACGACAAGCAAAGAAGAAGAAGCAGAGCAACGTGCTAAATATGGTAGAACAATTGTAGAGATACATAAGACGATCCGCTATGCGCTAATTGACACGGGCGAGGATACTCTTTTGAGTAATCTTGAAATGAGACTTGACCGATCGCGAACAATTTACACACTTTGTATGTCGCATCCACAAATCATTAATCCGATTCTTCTGACCAGTGTGTACGAAGGAATTGATGATATGTTGGCATTCTGTGATTTTCAGTTAGAGGCAATTGCTTTAACAAAAAATGCGGAAATTTCGACAAAACAATTCGAGTTGACAATGGTTGTGTGCGAACATATTCAACTTTTAAATTTTGCGAAAGAAACTCTCGCAAGATTTTATTTAGATCATCCATTTAGAACATTGGAACTTTCTGATCGCTTGTCAAAGAAATTATTGACAGTTGACGTATGTTTATCGCCCGCCTTTTTGCCCTATATTTCTGGGAAATTGAAAATGCCGAAGTGGATGGTTCCGCGAACCGTTCACACAATTAATGACGCTCGCATGGTTTACCAGACGCGCGAATATATTAGGGAAGAAGGCGCGAATTTGTTTGTCATGATGGCAAAATCTGATAAACTTCCTTTGGTTTTGTTGAAAATGATTGCGGAATACGCGGTTGATCTTGACAAATTGCGATTCAATTTATGTGACGTGGTCACGGAAGAGATGTTGCGTCATCGAAAATATGAACATTTAGTGTATAGTCGTTCTATTGATTTAACGACTCGCGAGCCAAGTATTGTAGTTATTATTTAATTTCTTCGTGACCTCCTTGATTTTGTCCTTTTTGTTCTTTTTGATTTTGTTCTTTTTGATTTTCTTGACATTTTTCCACCTTTAGGAACCCACCCAAATTTCCGGAGCGAAAAACGCGTTCCTTCGGGTATGTTTCTATATCTCTTAAATCTACTTATTAAGCTTCGAACCATGCCTTTTTTCGGGTTTTGTGTAGTATTTTGTTTAATTGGTTCTTCAATTGGTTCTTCAATTGGTTCTTCAATTGGTTCTTCAATTTGATCTTGTATAGGTTTTATTTGATTTTTTGATTTATTAAGTTCTTTTTGAAATATGTTAATACAAAAATTTATTTGTTTATTAAATAATTCTTTAATTTCAGCGTGTAATTTTGAACGTTCATCGTTTTGTATTCCATTATTTTTAAAAATGGTCTTCCATATTTCACCATTATTAAATCCGTCTCCTATTTTGTATAAAGCATCTGTGGTAGTACTAGAATCTTCTAATATTTCTAACATGTATTTTTTAGTATCATTAAATACACCTTTTTCTTTATCACTAAATGTTGATGGCGCGTTTGTTTTTAATATTTCTTTTTTAATATCTTCTAACTTACATTGTCCATCTGAATCCAAAATCATTGAAAGCATATATTATCAAAATAAAATAAATCCTAAAAATATGAAAACTAGAAATAAAAGAACCAAAAGAACCAAAAAAACCAGAAGAATCCAAAAAGGAGGGAATTTATACGTGTATTTAAAAAGATTATTTGAAGATTTAGCAAACGGTAATCTTCAACCAGACGAGTTTTTTCAACAAGCGAGAGACAGACTTGTGGAAGATGCAAATATTAACGCAGTAAAACAAATAAAAAATGCAACAGATACAATAATTAGAACACGTAAAAAATGTGAAAAGGCGGAAAGAAGGTATGAAACATTATTAGAGAAGATTAATAGAGAAAAAGAACAGAAAATAGAAAGTGCTAATAATTATGGAAAAAATTATGATAATATTGAAGAAGAAATAGAAGAAATTGGGCGTATATTAGGAGAGATAGTAGATGAAGGAGATATGGTTGTAGTTGAAAATCCTTATCTATTTGATACTGGAGAATATGCGGAAAGACGCACCGTTTTAAATGAGATCATAAACCTTTTTAAAGGAAACCCCTAAATGAGGTGAGCTTTTCCGCGATACCGTTCACAAATTGATAATCTAAATTGTATTTTAATTTACCTAATATAAAATTCGCGGTTTCATCGGATATGGCTCCTATTCTTATAAGAATACTTAATATATAAATTGCAAATCCCTTTTCTTTTGATCCACCACGTAAAGTACGACGTCTGATTTTACGATTTTTCTGAGTCTTCATATATTTATTTTATAAATTAATTCACATCAGACTTAAAATTTTTGCAAAAAATTTAAAAAAGTTAAAAATTGATTTAAAAAATGAAACCCGATTAAAATAAAAATGGAAGTTTTCAGACTGACAACAGAGATTGGAAAAAATTACAAACATGCAGAGTACACTACCAAGAGTGGAAGGTTTCCAAATGAAAAATATTTTGCAGACGAATTGCGTGATGTTGGTACATTGGTTGAAATAAAGGAAGGTGGTTTTGCAGATGGACGATGGCGAATAGATGTATTTGAAAAAGACGGAGAACGTATTGAGGTGGTTTATAGCTATGAAGGAAGAACGTGTTTTGTAAACTATTAAAATATGAGTGAAAGTAAAAGTCGCAGCAAAAGTCGCATCAAAAGTCGTAGAAAATCTTAAACGGTCAGATGGAAAGTACCAAAATTTAAATATACAACTTCTAGAGAACGAATTGCTTTTGTTAGTAGTTTATATGGAAATGGGATAAGACAAATATTTTATAGCGATGGATGAATAATAAAAAAAATAAAAAAGAATAAATGGGAAATCAAAATTGTAAACTAAATTTTGAGGATATGCAAAAAGCAATTCATGAAAATTACATTATTATAAACACAATGCCTAAAGATTTGCAACATTGTTTGATCCAAAACACCATGTCTGCCCACGAAGAAGAATCAAAAATAAATCAGTTGATTCATAATTGTAAAAATACACACATTATTATTTATGGTAAAAATGCAAATGATGAAAAAGTTCTTAAAAAATACAAACAACTGGTTTCTTTTGGATTTAAGAAAATTTATATTTATTTAGGAGGAATGTTTGAATGGTTGTTATTACAAGATATTTATGGCGCCGAAGAGTTTCCAACAACTAGCATTGAAAGAGATATACTAAAATACAAAGCTCCTAAATTAGAGTACCGATAATATCATCAATGGTTTTTAACCATTCTTCCAAGACGCTCGGATTTTCATAAATATCTTCATTTGCGTCAAGAATCGTTTTGCTTATATCCATTTCTAACATTTTTTCATGATAGGCAAAACATTTTTCTAAATATTCTATTGGAATTACTTCACCCACACGACCACGCTTGATGACTCTTTCGAAAGAAATGGTTGGTCTTGTTGCTAACATGATAACCATATCTACCGTTTGTGTAGAAAACTCATCAAACATATCATTGTATATTTGGAACTCGACGTCCTCCATTTTTCCATCGTCATAAAGCATCTGAGCAAAAACATGCTTGTCTGTGATAACACTGCGTTCTGTGATAATGAGGCGATCTTGTCCATCCTTTATTTCCTCGAGGAGCTTTGCTTCCATTTTGCGCAATATTTTTAACCGCGAAGTGTATGCCATCATTTGGAACGCAAAAGAATACTTGGTGGGGTTGCTATAGTATTTCTGTAACATGGAAACCCCAAACTTGTCTTTTACATTTTCCCATAGTTCGACTGGTTCGTCCAGAAAATTTATTCTGTCATCGTCCTTGTATTTTTCCTTCAATTGTTCCAAGAGCGTACTTTTTCCAGCAGCAATGTTTCCTTCGATAGAGAGAATACGAATCATTTTTCAAAGAATAATCTAAAAAATAGAAATCAATTTTTTAAATTTGGTTATTATATGAAAAGAAGTTCAACTTCAAGATTATCCGAAGGTTTACCTTCTGAAAAAACGAGGAAAACCAAAAGTTTATCTCCCACGAATTTTGTAAATAACCCACCACAATTCACACAACCTTCGCCAACATGTACTTCACAACAAATTAATATAACATGTCCGCCTTGTGTAGGATCTTCTTGCTCGACTCCTTGCTACGTGCCTAGAACATTAAATACAAATGAATTGAGAAATCTTTTTGGTAATTGTATGGCGGGTGATTTTTATATATTATATGTGGGTGCCCATGGAAATCATGTTTCGCACGACCCTAATGTATTTAAATCAATTAGAATACCTCCAATTAATATAGAAGATAAACGCGTTTCTATTGTTAAATTAGGTGTTGCTGGACATGTTACACAATCTAGAGGCCCGGGATTAGGGACCAATTTTAAGGCAACTAACTTATTAATGGACAATTGTTTTGTTGTAACACCACGTAATAATACCATGGCAGAAGTCAAATTAACTCCAGATTCATCAAATGGTATTGGTAATATTAGTTTAATAAAAGTGGTCGGAGATACATATGAAGAAATTCCTATTTATAATAACAGAGATTGGAATGCTGATAAAAGACCTCTTTATTTATCTGATATTTATGAAATGTTTAACAATTTGTTATTAAAGAAGGAAGGAGATGAAATTATAAATGGTATATTGTATTTAACAGCATGCGAACCTCGTGATGTTTCAAAAGGTAGAATAACGGCCGACATACCAGCAAGTGAAAGAGAGGCTAAAAATATGGAAGAAATGAAAACCCCAAGAGGTACACCAAAAACAGACCCCAACCCATTGTCTCGTATAGAAAAGGCTAAAATATCATTAGTGCGTTCTGCAACGGGGCCATTCAAAAATGCCGCTAGAGCGATTGTTAACCGTAGTGAAACAGATAGAGTGTTTAGAGCCAATATTGACCCAGAAATATTAATTAATTCGGAAATTCTTGAAAAAATTAATACTAATATGGAAAAGGCCTTCGATGACTTAAATATTCAAGTTGGTGTTAGTCAACCTATACAAAGCGCAGTTGTAAGGAGTTTACAATCTCCACATGTATCTCCGCATGTATCTCCAGTTGGGTCTCCGTATACAAAGGGAGGATTTATTGATATAGATTATTCAAAGAAATCACGCAAATCACGCAAATCACACAAATCGCGCAAAAAACGTAAAACTTACAAAGGAAACAAAATATATTTATAAATTATATTAGAACGTAATCGAGTAACTAAAAAAAGATGGAATTTTCACAAGGAAAACTTAGCAAAACAGAATGGGAATCTATTGAAATACCAGAAAATGATCAAGAAAAGAAAATTTTACAAATGATTATAGATGGATATAGTCATCTACAAATAAGCATTAACAAAACCGAGTCTATGCTATCATTCTTACGAATGACAACAAATTACAGCGACGAGTATAAAAATTGCATAGAAGTTCATATCTATAACAAGTATTTTAAAGATATAATGAGTAAACATGCTATTTTTAAAGAAGTTGAAATTGAACCAAAAACAAAATTAAAACTTAAACAAGCGGACGTAATACGGTTTGACAAAAACAAGACAATAAATCCGCATATATTTGAATTTTTATTATTAAATGAAATTGTCAATATGCCTAAAAATTACGAATTACATTATTTTACTTTATTCAAGTTGCGACAAAATAAAATAATACCAAATAGATTTGTTGCAAAAATAGTAGATTATTTTTTAGAAAAAGATTGTTCGATTAAAAAAATTATTTATGGTTGTAGTGAAATGATTGAGAAAAATGAAGTGTTGTCTAAATATTCAGATATTACATTATACGAGCATCAAAAAAATCTGTTTACTGAAACAAAAACAAAAAGCCCGAAATTAATATTATATTCTGCGCCAACCGGAACCGGAAAAACGTTAACACCATTGGCATTGAGTAATAATTATAGAGTCATATTTGTATGTGCTGCAAGACATATTGGCCTTTCTTTAGCAAAATCATGTATTACTATGGGAAAAAAGATTGCATTTGCATTTGGTTGTGATACGCCAGATGATATTAGACTACATTATTCGGCCGCCAAAGAATTTGTAAAGCATAAAAAATCTGGTGGAATTTTTAAAGTGGATAATTCGGTTGGAGATAATGTTGAGATAATAATAAGCGATCTACATTCCTATCTACCGGCAATGTATTATATGACTGCATTTAATAGTGTAGAAAATATTATTGTTCAGTGGGATGAACCAACAATCACGATGGATTACGAATCCCATCCATTTCATGATCTCATTCATAATAATTGGAAAAATAATATAATTCCAAATGTTGTTTTATCTTCTGCGACATTGCCGTCTCCTTCAGAAATTAATAACACTATTTGTGATTATATTTCAAAATTCAATGGTGAAATTGTAACTATTACTAGTTATGATTGTAAAAAAACAATTCCACTTATTTATGATGGAAAATTCGTATTACCACATACGTTGACAAATGAAACGGAAGCGTTGCGAGACATTGTGAGTCATTGTTTAAAAAATCTTTCTATTCTTCGTTATTTTGAACTGTCGGAAGTTTCAAAAGTCATTGAATATATAAATGAAAATAATTTACTTCCTCCAAGGTTACTTTTAGAAAGACACTTTACGTTTAATGTTAATACACAAGATATCAAATTATATTATTTGAAATTGTTGAATGAGATTGACTGGAATTTACATGCAGAAAACATTAAAAATAACAATATTGTTGTAAACATGGTGGACGCAAAAGGGAATAAGACAGATAAGTTTGATTATAGTCAGTTGTTTTTAACCACAAAAGATGCATACTCATTAACAGATGGTCCAACCGTTTTTTTAACAGAATCGATTGAAAAGGTTTCTCATTTCTTTATCCAAGAAGCGAATATTCCACAGAAAACCATGGAAGATATCATAAAAACAATTGATTTTAATAATGATATAAATAAAAAAATAACAGAGTTGGAAAAAAAAATTGAAGATATTCAACAAAAAGATAATATGGAGGATAAAAACAAGGAAAAAAATACAAAAGAGAGCGCGCGATTTGTTCAAGAATTAAAACTAACACAACAACTTATTAAACCCACTTTTTTAAATAATATTTTTGTCCCAAATAAGACTGAACATTGCAAAAAATGGGCGAGTGCCATGAATACATTATCTTCGTTTACATGTAATATTGATGAGGCGGATGTTGTAAAAATAATGTCATTTGACATAGATTGTACTTGGAAAGTATTGCTTCTTCTTGGGATCGGTGTTTTTACAACGCATAAAAATACAGAATATACGGAATTAATGAAACAATTGGCAAGAGAACAAAAGTTATTTTTGATCATTGCAAACAGTGATTATATTTATGGGACAAACTATCAATTTTGTCATGGATACATTAGTAAAGATTTACAAGTTACACAAGATAAAATTATACAAGCCATTGGGAGAGTGGGACGAAACAATACAAATTCTGATTATAGTGTTCGGTTTCGCAACCCTAAACACATAGATTTATTATTTCATTCTTTTGTAGACCGACCAGAAGTCGTAAATATGAATCGTTTATTTTCATTTTTCTAAATTTACTTTGTCTTTTAATTCGCGTATATCTTTCCAATGAAAAGTGACCGTTTTCATTGCACTTTCAAGCTCGTCCATCCTACACATGGTCATTTCGAATGTTGCGTCGTATTTTTTATTTTTCCATAAAATATGAGCCATTGTTTTTTTTATTTCCTCGGCTTCGTCTGAAATATCAACTAATTTTAGACGAAGTACATCTAGTCCATTATCTCTGCTCTGGTTTTCTACATAAAGATCGGAAACTCTATTTACGAGCATTTCATTCTCTCGTTTATAGTTGAACATTGTGCCATCAATACCGATAATATCCTCGTTACATGTCTCGATCCTTTTATCGGTTTTTTTCATTTTTTCCAAAAGCACTTGGTATTCCTTGTTACGATCAACTGATGCTTTAAAAAGTGTGTCAATATTAGAGTCGGCAATAAAGTATTTGTCTTCAAACTTTTTGGTAATACTGGTAATTGTTTCATTCAGACGACTGCTTTTTTGTTCAAGCTGTCCTACTTCTTGCAAAAGTCTATTGACGTGTGGTTCGGTTCTCACTCGAAACTCTTCGTGGTATGTACATTGTTCGCATAACGTGTCTAGTATTCTTCCTTTCATGACAAGCGATTGTTCCAATTCCAATATTTGTTTTTCGAATTTGCATTTCATCGCCAGATTCTCTTCCTCTAGGCAACAGATCCTTTTCTGCGCGTCGGCGACCTCTTTCTCAAGGTGGTCCACTTTTTCCATACGCTCTTCTAGGGTAACAATCGTCGCGATAAGAATTTCGATTTTTCTATGCATTTTAGCCATTGGGTATTCGCCAGCAGCAAACTCTTCGCGTACATTTTCGATAATTTCGGTGATTTGTGACATTTTTTTTAATAATGTTATTATTTATAAACATTTCAATTTTTTTAAAAAGTAATATTATGGAAGAATATGATCATTTGTGTACATTGATGACAAGTCGAAATAAAGATTTAGATTA
>Ga0214919_10003559_pt1 | contig 23444 bp, 22 predicted proteins | sample LL1503_MetaG_FD_177994 | JGI IMG/M metagenome (GOLD analysis project Ga0214919, IMG submission 177994) | Freshwater microbial communities from Lake Lanier, Atlanta, Georgia, United States - LL-1503 | ecosystem: Environmental > Aquatic > Freshwater > Lake | place: USA: Georgia | collected... | reverse complement strand
GCCATCATATTATTAGCAGTTGAAGAAGGTGGGAAGTTTCCTCCTCCTGTAATTATTGGCGACGTTGACGGTAAAAAGTTTCCTCCCATTGTAGATGTAGATACCATCATATTATTAGCAGTTGAAGAAGGTGGAAAGTTTCCTCCTCCTGTAATTATTGGCGACGTTGACGGTAAAAAGTTTCCTCCCATTGTAGATGTAGATACCATCATATTATTAGCAGTTGAAGATGGTGGAAAGTTTCCTCCTCCTGTAATTATTGACGACGTTGACGGTAAAAAATTTCCTGGTGATTTATATGGTATAGTACATTTAAAAAAGTAAATATTATTTCCATTGTACATAAAATTGAAATTTGTAATTTCAAACTCAAATGGTAAAGCATTATTAATTATAATTAATAATGTAAAATTGTTTAAATACACTTTTTTTTGAGTAAAAGTCTGGTCGATTTCTATATAATCTTCCATACGTGACTCTATATTAGATACATTTAATGGCATTGATATATTTGTATCCATATTAGGTATAACAACTGAAGAAGATACAATTTTGAGAGGATTTAATGAAGTACTGGTTAATTTTTTATCTTTATCAATATACTGAATACTATATGATGCTTCTTTTATCATATTGTAAAAATCATCATTCATAGTATCAGTATATATTATTCCACTAGGAGTGGTTAAATTATGAGAACTGTTAGAAGATAATCCATTTATTATACCACCTGTTGGTATCCGTATACCAATTTGAGATATAATAGCCTCATCTAAAGACATTTCGTTTACATTAGTAGGTACAAAAGAAAGTATACGATCAATAGTTAATTGATTACTCAATGTGTCATATATATATTGATATAACCAATTATTTTGTTGTTGATCAAAAGACATTATTATATATATATATAGATATAATTTTTATAGTTTTATTTTATATATTTATATATTTATATATTTATAATATTAGTTATATATGAATGAAGAGTGTTTCAGAATTTCCAACTACATTGACTTCACCCCCAACTCATATCTACTCATAGAACAAAAAAGTATAATATAACAAGTAATATATTTATTAATATTATTATAGTAATCAATGGAAAAGTAGTTGATTTAATACTAGAAGGGGGGGCGGTCGCTGCTATTAATTTTTTTGGAGTATATACACTAGAAGAAGATAAAAGAGTAGGTTTATCATTCGTCATATTAATAGTAGCAAAATTACCAGGTATACTAATATTTGTATAAAAATAATATGTCATACCATTTCCATTACTATTAGTAATAGTTAAACTTAATAATAATAACTGCTTTGGTATGTCTAATTTTATTAATTCGTTAAGACTCAGTGTTAGAGGAAATGAAATATTAGTGAAGCTATAAGGATAAGCAGTATCCTCTTTAAATTCAGAAAAATCCATATAATTTGTAATATCCATTATAGTTTTACTATCAAATGTATTTATAAATGTTGAACTATTTGTAGCAGTAGAATTGGATGGTAGAACTTTTATATTTAGATAATATTTAGTTTGAGGATTAATGATATAATTTATAAAATTAGATTGATCAATTGTCGAAGTACCTCCGAAAAAGAAAGATTTTTTGTCAGTGTCAAAAGACATAACCCCCTGATTAATATTTATTTTAGTATTATTAACACTATCATATCTAAAAGTAGATAATTTTATTTGCGGAGACAAAGTTCTAAATTGTTCTATTTTAATTTCACTCAAAGACATTATATATAACATACATTACATAATAAAAATTGATTTATAATAAAAATAAATCTAAATATATTGTTAATAAATGAATTACGAAATTAAAAATCTATTATCAAATAGTTATTATTTAAAAGGGTGTATTAGCGGAATGTCTGGTATTATATTATCACATCCAATAGATACAATTAAAACAAATTGGCAGACAACTAATTTACAATTATTTAAATATAATTTTAGTAATTTATATCGTGGAATTACATCACCATTAATTGGTGTGGGGATTGAAAAAGCGATTGTATTTGGAACATATAATTATTGTCGTAATATGAATTATAATATAGTGACGAGTGGCGCTACGAGTGGTTTAATGGCATCAATTATAGTATCACCATATGAAAGAATTAAAATTTTACATCAAACTAATCAATTGATTGATATTAAAAAATGTATTAAACCTTCCTTCATATTCAAAGGTTTATCTACTACATTTACTCGTGAAATCCCAGGTTTTGCAATATATTTTTCAACATATGAAAAATTAAAAGAATATTTCTATACAAAAAATAAAAATAATATCACTATTCCTGCAAGTTTTATATTTGGTGGTATAAGTGGGACAATGGCATGGATTTTTATCTATCCACAAGATAGAATTAAAACAATTATTCAATCAAGTGATATGAATATAATGAATACAATTAATATGATTTATAAAAATGGCGGGATCCGGCATTTTTATAGTGGATTTAGTTTTGCTGTGGCACGCGCCATATTACTTCACAGTGGTACATTTAGTATGATGGAAATATTAAATCGTATTAGATAAAAATTATTTTTTTATCCAAATCGTATTAAATAAAAATTATTTTTTTATCTAAATCGTATTAAATAAAATTATTTTTTTATCTAAATTATATTATAATGTTAATACATGATAATATTAATATAATATTGATAATAATAACAATAATAATCATATCAATGTTAATATTTAAGAATAGTACAGAACATTTAATCGATGGTTCAATGTTTGACACTGGGAATGGAAATTTTAAGAAACAGACTAATACATCGAATGATGAAACACTTGCTAAACTAGAAGAATTGGAAAAAAAATTATTAAATAGAAGATATTACGATGAAAAAGTTTATAATTTTATTAAAAAACGTGATATGAAAGCATTGTATGATCCTCTTACACCTCCAGAACAAAGAGTAGAACAACAAGAATTTATTTATAAAGATAATGAAAATAGATTAGATGTAAATATATCAACCCATGGATATCCAGATAATTATCAAATGATGGGTTTATTATCAAAAGATATACCAACTGATAATATGTCGGATAAACATTATCTATTATTTGGTCGTCGAACTTACCCCTATTCGCCACAATGGGAATACTATATAATGGGTAAAGATAACGGTGGATTAGAATACAAGTTTCCATTAAATACGAATAATCAAGAAATATTAGATAATACTAGTATAATGGTACCAATTGAGAATACTATGTATCGAGTCAAATTATATAATTACGATCAATATAAATATAATCCATTTGTATTATAATATTTCAAATGACAATTATTTAATAACTTTTAAACGAAATGCTTTTATTTGATATTTATTTTCATCTTCTTTTGTATAATATTTATGATATATACGTTCGCCTTCGTCTATTATGTCTATACCTGGTAGACAATTTTTTAATGTCTCACTTTCTAAATATTTTCTAAATGACTTATAATTATAAACAGATGTAATCTTACAGCAAAACGACCGTGGAAAATCAAAATCATTATTTGTAAATATTATATTATCGCCTTTTTTCATTTCAGAAAAATCACCTTTGTTTAATCTTCCTTCGCATTTTTTAGTTCCTATTTTTATTAACGAAAACCAAGGTTCTGACAAATGTTTGGTATATGTATTCATTATATATATTATATATTATAATTTTATATCAATATATATTATATTATATTTTATATCAATTTTTACTTAGATTTCAAATAAAAATTGATAGACATCCAAATATTATGATAATATCGCAATATTTGTAGGATGTCTATGCTACTTTCTTTAGAATAAAAATTGATAATGTTACTAATTATATACATAAATATATATATATAATTAATGATTCTAAATACTAAATTATTAGACAAGTTTAATGTAATAAATCCAATAGCAGATAATATGATATTATATTTAAAAAATAATATTGATAACATATTTGAAAATCTGATTATACATGATAATCAGATTTTCAATACATATCTGTTTAATCATATTACCTATTCAAATAATACTAATGAATTACAGGTAAATACAATTAATATTGTTATCAAACATTTTATATCTTATCTAAAAAAGCAACAAATGTTTTTCAGAGAAAGTAATAAGAAAAATAAATTTAGTTTGGGTAGTGTAAATACTTTTATAGATACATTTTATAAAAAATTAATGAAAGTAAATAAAATGCTAATTCATTTTCCATTAAATAATGTTGATACTAATGATATGATGAAATGGGGATCGTCGGAAATAATAATTAAAACACTAAAAAATTTCCATAATATTATTTTGAACGACATGATAATCCGTAGTGCTATTAAAAAAAGTATAGATGAAAATGCGAATAATGAAAGAAATAATGATATGTATGTATTTATAAAATATGTAAATAAAATAGAACCCTATTGTCCAAATAATAATATAATTACTACAATTAATAGTATAGTCGATAACTCATTTCTTGAATTATATCAACCACTTGAATTATTAGAGGTAATGAATGATAATATTAAAGATGTATATGAGTTCAAACATCTTTATCAATATTTTATTAATAATACTGAAAAATATTATTATATTGGTAATAATCCTAAAATAAATAGATTTAGTCTATTGAAAGATAAACTATTCAAATTATTCAGTCATATTATAAATTCAAATGAAATTACATTTATTCAACAATTTATAATACAATACAAGACTAATATAATATCTTTGCAATATTATATCGATTTACCCTACTTATTATGTTCAAAATCTATTATTACATTAGAAGATCTAATTTCATATTATGGTACACTATATGAAATATTTAATAACAATATAGAATTATATAAAATTATAGAAATAACTCTTAATAACCATTTAAATAAAATACAATCTTCTGAATACATAAATGAATTGGTAGAATATATTAATTCAAATATTTTAGAATGTAATAATACTTCATTTCTATACTCAATAGCATCAAAAATAGTAAATAAAGATGAAGTTATTAAAAAATTATGTAACAAATTTATCTATCGTATTGTTTACACTGATACTAAATATCAATATGAAATATCAAATTTTGAAAATATATCACACTATTTTAATAAAAAAGAATTATATCAATATAATGTTATTTACAATGATTATATAAAATCAAACAATCGTACAATTCATTTGATCGAAAATATTGTAAATAAGAAATTAATAATCACTTCATTAAATAGTTGGCATATTAATCATATGGTTGGTTCGATGAATTATATGAAATCAAAAGAGAATGGTATGTTTTCATCAATGTTAATATCAATTATGAAAAAATATAATATCGCTGAACTAGAACGTAAACAATTAATATTCTATCCACATTTAGGTTCACTTAATATTACATTGCAATTAAATAATAAATGTAATATCACTTTAACCCCTGCACAAATGTTATGCTTGGAGTTATTTATAATAAATATAAAAACAAAGTCGCATTATCACTATAGTTATATATTCGATACATTAAAGACTAATTTGGTAAATTATTCAGATAATTTCATTAATAATATAATTAGATCTTTAGTAAATGGTTCTATCATTGAAAAGAATAGTATTAATTTGACGGAGAGTTGGTTTGTATTAAATACATATTTAAATGAATCAGTTGATCTGATTAAAATATTTCATGATATTAATAATACGGCACATGAAATTATGGAAAACACTATGATTGAATTGGCACATGAACGTAATGATATTTTGATGTGTAATATTAATCATATTGTAAAAACACAAACATATGATATCGATACACTATATGGTATGTGTAAAGATAGTATACAATTATTTGATGTGACAAGAGAATTATATGACAAAGCGATTCATACTATGGTAGAGAAGAAATATATAGCGAATGATTTGAAAAAAATAGTATGGATTTAAGTATTATTTTAATTTTAAATATTATTTTAATTTTAAATATTATTTTAATTTTAAATATTATTTTAATTTTAAATATTTTGATTTATACTTTTTATATTTTAAATACATTCCTCCATCTAAATCAGGACGTCTCCATCCATCTACTTCTTTTATACTTCCTGGAGCAATTGATATAAACATTCTCATTGTATCTATTTTTGGTTCTGAATGTATACCACATCTCATCTTATCACCGGATAAAAATATAACTGACTGTGTATTAGTTAATGGTATAATATCACCCCTGATATTATCCTTCATATATAATCTATATTCATCACTCATCATATTACCTAATGTTTTTGCAATCTTTTCACTTTTAAAAAAATGTTTTCTTTCATCTGGTGTTGTATTTAATAATAATGTTCCCTTACCAATTAATGTTGTTGCAAATTTAGACACGATATGACGTTCATCTGCTTTGTGGAAATAATTACCATCGCAATGCCATCTAGGAATATTAAATCGTGATGTTGGTTCAATTATTCTAATTGTTAACCAATAACTTTCCATCTCATATCCCGATGTTACTATATTTGTTATTTTTTTAATTATGTCGACCATTTTTTTTATCATATCAGGTGTATTATCGCCTATTTTATTTACAAAAAACTCAAGATCATCTAACATATTATCACCATAATTATTATATTCAAGTGGTTCATTTAGATTAAATCTATTGATAGTGTTTTTTTCATCACTAGTATAATTTATATTAAAAATTTCATATTGATCTTTATCACTTGATATAAAATCTTTTATATTATCTGAATTTAATTCCATATATATACTATAGAATAGAAAATTTTTACTATACAGAGAAAAAATGATAACCAGTCTAATAATATATTTCTTAAGAAATATATTATTTATAGACGTCTATGTTCTTTTATCAAAGAGATCAATTGATCTCCTTTAGAAAAATTGATTTATTCACATCAAAACATATCAATACAATATATATAATAAATATGAATAATCCGTTATATTTGAATACAAATGTTATTATGGCAATAGACCCATATACAAATGAGGAAGTCCAAGTATCTATTCTTGATATTGGAAAATATTTTAAAAATGTGTATTGCCTTTGTCCTTTTACTACAATAGATTACGAATCATTGAATCGTAATATATTGGAAGAAGATGAATATAATGATATGATACGAAGAATGATATTATATCGATCTAATATAAGTATTGTTAAGAACCTAATTCATTATGGTAATCTACTTTATACTGAGAGGAAAAATATAATAGGTGCGAACCATTTAAATTACACTATAGATAGTGATATGGTATTAGTCTTACCATTTTTCAATATATCTTTTTTAAATTTACAGAAATACATAGATAGTATAAATAATATGAATAATGTGGATAATCTGTATAATATGATTATACTTAATAATTATTTTGGTGAAAGTGATAATAAAATGAAAACTAAATTATATTTAAATAATATTATTAAAACATTAGACTCGTCTGATTATTGGAAAATATATAATAATTGTCGATGTAATTTAACTAAATTATTTGATATAAGAAATTTTAATTTTAATAAAATTAAATCATCGAAAGATGATATAGTTAATAATGTGATTGGAATGTTAGATAAAACAAAGTTAAAAGAAAATTACTTGGATGGCATATTCAAAACAAAAAATTATGTAGATCCTTCTAGTGTATTGATACGAAATGGATATCGTCTATATAATCGAGTGATAGGTTGTAAATATAATAATGATGATATCATTAACTTATTTCTTAAATTAGATAGTTACCAGCGTTTTATCTTGTACTGTGCGATGATAATGTCAAAAGAATATTGTCATTTGGTTATAAATAATAGTATGATGTTAGAACTGATGAAAAATGAAATCAATGAAAATATTGAGATTTTTGAATATCTGTTTGGTTACGCATGGATTAGGTTTTATTTTGAAGAATGTATTACAAAATATAATATGAAGACATCTGATAGTTTTATTTTTGATATTAATACAGCATCACTTTTACCAGTTTTTCATTTTGATTATATGAATCCACATTTAAATCCTTACATGCCAATATTAGTCGGTAATCATAGTTTAAACCCGTCATGTAATATTGGTGGTGTAAAATTAAATAATAAGATAATACATAGAATATGTAATTTAGAGGAATTTAAAAAACGTCTTAATATATTTATTTCAAATAAAATGGACAGAAATATATTAGAAGGAATAGATTTTAAAGAAAATAAAATGGCAATAACTGGGAGTATTATGACCGCTTGCCTTCAATACTATCATCCATTATTGGATCTATATGTTACTCCAAATATATCAATTGATGATCTATATAATAGATTTTTCAATGAATATTATTGTGACGCTGATGTAGATATTATGATACGTACATATAATAATATTGAGTTTTTGGATATTGTAAAGAAAATTCATGAAAAGATAACACATAATATTTTAGCAACTTATGTTTATAGTGAAGCACAACATGTGGCAATGAATGTTAATAAAATAATCTGTTTATTTGTAACAGAAGATTTTATTAAGACTAATCTCCCATCTGTTAGCGCCGAAATTACTAGTAATTTGAATCACCCAAGTGTAATAAAAACATTATTACCACTTATCAACAAATTACATTTAACTAAATTAGATGATACTTTAAAAGATTATGATAAAGAAACAATAGATGAATTAAAACAAAAACATCCATATTATTTTGATTTTAGTGAGAAGAATATAATAATAAAACTATATAATAAGCGATTTAATACAACACTACATATCAAGACTGAATCGGAATATACAGATGAAGAACTTGAAAAACTACTTGAATCAAATGAAGATGTCGAGATGATAACTCACAATATTCATGATATTAATACGGAAGGAATATCTCTAACTTTTTCATTCAAAGTAAGAATAGTCGCCCCACAATTAGACCATGATTTTGAACTATTCCCAATTATGAAAAATGATTTCATGGAAACAGTGAGTCGTTTTCATATGCCATGTGTACGCGCCTATTATGATAATACGAATGTATATATGACTCCATCTTGTATTTCAGCGCACTTAACATATATGAATATTGATTACAAATATTTTGCTGGATCTAAAGATCCAATTGAAATTATAAACAAATATCGTATGAGAGGGTTTGGAACATGGTTAAATAAGAATGAAATTGCCACATATTTAAAATATACTAGTATGGTTCCATTTTGGAATAATCTATTTAATATCGATTTAAATAAAAAAAATACATTAGCAACTGCTTTGGGACCACTTACTCTTACTCATAAATTGTTCTACCCTAGACAATTTAATATGGATCATTTCAGTAATCCTAAAACAAAACCAATACCATTTGATGATCCGTATGTCACTGTAACTTTAGAAAATACTTTTACACGAAATGAGTATATGAAAAAAATTTATAATACAAAATGTACCAGTCTTGATATTATGTCAAAGTATACAAGTAATGGTTATATAAATAGTACGACAGGATATATTAATACCATACCGATAAATATAATTGATTTTATATCAACAACATATGAACATAAAAATAATAAACCATCGGATGAAAATATTACTTTATAAAAATATTGATATTATTATATAAAATAATAGTTACTATATATAAATTAATGTCTATAGATAAAGAATATATTGATACTTCTTATAAAAATATAAATAAATATTTTAATAAAAAAATTTCACAAGAAATAATCGACGGTGTTGTTGATTTTACCAATATTTATGTAGAAACTAATGAATCGTTATTTTTAATTAACGATATATATAATTCTAAAATATCAGAATTATTAAATTTATTCAAATCATCAGATTATTTAAAAAGTATGATAGACAGTAAAACAATATTACCATCACATTTGTGTTCCCTCAAACCTTATGAATTGGATCCAGATCGTTATAAAAATATAGTGGACAAAAAAGCGTATGAACACAATCAGAAAAAACAAAAAGGTGCAAATATTTTTTCATGTAAGAAATGTCATCAAAGTAATTGTGATGTAACTCAGAAACAAACTAGGAGTGCTGATGAACCTGCAACAACATTTGTTACATGTTTAGAATGTGGATTTAGTTTTCGTTTTTAATCATATTAATTATTTTTTTACTGGATATATTATTTTTAATATCAACTTTATATAATTTCATAAGATATTTCGATATATCTATTATTTGTTTTAATTTATCTAAAATACTAGGTTTATTACTTTCAACAGCATATTGTATCAACATACTATAATCATTCATAAATATGTACAATTCAAATGTACTGAATATTATATTAATTTCTATTATTTCTTCAATAGTTGCTTTTTTTAATAACATAGAATATATATCAAATAAAATATAAACAATATTATTATTTATAGTAGATTTATATTCATCTGTTATAATATCCCATCTCTTAATATTTGTTACCAATATACCCACATAATAAAATGATTGACTCCTCATCACGTCCATTATATATAACATGATATAGTTATCTATATTAAATTTAATTTCAGTATATTGTTTTAATGATTGCAGTGTATTCATATCATTAGACCAATACGCAATGGGTCGTGATGGTATATTAGTAGATTGGTAAAAATTTATCATACTTTGTTTAAAATCTAACCAAAATTTTTCAATCATATAATCGGGATTCATTATTACTATATAGTAAATATAGTATTAAATGGTTTATTATTAAAATATTAGTTATTGTCAATATACACATGAAATCTTACATAAATTATAAGACTATGAGACAAGTCGCCTCGCTATGCAAGTGTCTTGAGCGGAGAAAATTTCATAGTAGAATTAAAGTAAAATTTACAATTTTACTTTAACGTAATCGCGATTCTCCGCTACACTGGTTCGCCTATGGCGAACTGACTTCACCTCCAACTCATAATGGAACTTTAGATAAAGAAATTACCATTAATTACAGTTTGGTCTGGTAGATAATATAAACTTTTTTATAATTATTATTTAAATACAAAATTTATTTAAATAATAATGAAGTATTACATTGACATGGATAATACATTATGTCAGACAGATGGCAATAATTATACTGATTCAAAACCACATCTGGATCGTATTAATTTTTTAAATAATTTGAAAGAAACTGGTCACATTGTAGTTATTTGGACAGCACGAGGATCCAAAAGTGGTAATGATTATAAAGATTTAACATTAAAACAACTAAAAGAATGGAATGTTAATTATGATGATTTATTATTTGGTAAACCAGATTATGATATATATATTGATGATAAATCGCAAAATGTAGATAGTTATTGGAGAATTCCTAAACCAACATGTAAGACAAAGAAATTAACTACTGAAACTGTAATGAAAGGTTGGGGTAAAGAAATTGTTTTTGTTAATAATACGGATTATTGTGGTAAAATTCTATGTTTTGATCTACATAAACAATTTTCAATGCATTATCATATTGAGAAAAAAGAAACATGGTATGTTGCAAAAGGGAAATTTATTTTACACTGGATTGAAACCTCAAATGGAACTATTCATAGTGAATATTTAAATATAGGAGACGTAATTACAAATGAACGCGGTGAACCCCATCAAGTAATGGCATTAGAAGATGATTCCCAACTATTTGAAGTATCTACAAAACATATGGATTGCGATAGTTATAGAATTTGGAAGGGTGATTAAATTTTATTATTATAATAATATATAATATATAATATATATATTATTATAATGAATGTAATAGTATTAGGTGATGTAATGATAGATGTAAACTATTATTGTACTACTAATAGAAGAGCCCCTGAAGCAGATATTCCGGTATATCGAGTTATAAAAACTGATTATATATTAGGTGGAGCAGCAAATGTTGCAAAGAATTTGAAAAATTTAAATTGTAATATCACTATGGTATCAGTAGTTGGAAATGATATAATGGGTGGAAAAATAATAGACCTATTTAATAAATATAATATTAATAATAAGATATTTATAGATAATATGAGAAACACAACACAAAAAAATCGTTTATTTTATAATAACGATATAGTAACACGCTATGATGTAGAAGATACTTTTGATATAAATAATATGATTGAAAATGAAATTTTTGATTATATTGTATCACTAAAAGATATTAATGCTGTTATCATATCAGATTATGACAAGGGGATTATATCTTTATCATTATGTACACGGATAATAGAATATATGAATAAAAATAATATTTATACTTTTGTTGATCCTAAAATTAAAAACTATCGTAAATATATTAACTGTTTTTGTTTTAAACCAAATTTACATGAAGCAATGACAATATCTAAATCTAGTGATTTAACTAATATATTTAATTATATTTTTGAAAATATTAAATGTACTAATTTAATATTAACTGATGGAGGAAATGGTATGTATTTAAATTCACCTACTAATATAATAAAACATAATAAGATAATAAATTTAATTGATGTTACTGGAGCAGGTGATACGGTATTGTGTGTACTAGTGTATATATACTTAAAAGAAAAAAATATGCAACTTGCAACTAATATAGCAAATTATATTGGTGGTATTAGTGTACAAGTAATTGGTAATTATAATATAGAGATTGATGATATAGATAGATATTATATTGATAATAATAAAATGAATGGAAAGTTAATATATGATTATATGATAGATAATATATGTAATATAAAAAAATTATCAGAAGATAAAAAAATAGTATTTACAAATGGATGTTTTGATATAATACACTCGGCACATTTAAAACTATTAAAATTTGCTAAATCACAAGGAGATATATTGGTTGTTGGATTAAATTCAGATGAATCTATTAGAACATTAAAAGGACCATCTAGACCAATTAATGATGTGAATGAAAGAAGTGAATTATTAGCAAATCTAGATATTGTAGATTATATAGTTGTATTTGATGAAATGACTCCGTTAAATATTATAAAATTATTAAAACCTAATATATTAGTAAAAGGAAGTGATTATAATAAAGATAATGTAATAGGTAAAGAATATGTAGATGAAGTGATATTATTTGATTTTATTAAAAATAAAAGTAGTAGTATTGTAATAAATAAAATTAAAACTAATCTAATTTCTTAAATAAACAAGATAAAATATTTTCATTAGGTAATACATTTTTATTAATCCTGACAATATCTTCAAAATTAGATTGATATATACATTCATATCCAATTTCATTAAAAAATTTATTAATTGAATCTTTATTAAAATGCCAAAGATGTTCATTTGGTCTACGGTGATACCAAGATTTGAACCAATTTGGTGAAAAATTATGACACCAAGGAACAGATATAAAAATATAATCTGTCTTTAATTCTTTGATTGCATATATATCATCAAAATGTTCAAGACTATCGAAAAAACATACTACATCATATTTTTCAGAAAACATATTATTTATCTTTGTACATCCAGTTGGTACAGGATAATCAGATAAATCTATACCATGACATTCTTTAATAGAATTTAAACATGCTTTTAAAAAATCTCCATTACCATAACCAACATCTAATATTTTATTAGGATTTTTTTTTAATGCTCCTAATAATACACCTAAACGTAAATATGATAATTTATCTCTTTTATCTCCATAATTATCATATTTACTATTATAATTATTATTATATTCTATTTTTTTATAATTAATCTGATGTATTAAACCATTATCAAGATATTCATATTCTTCATCCATGTTATATATATATATATATATAAATAATAATTTTTAAACTAATTTTTATAAATTATATATATAATCATATATACCTTTATTTATATCATAATATGGTATATATTGTAAATTATCTGTCATCTCTTTTAAATATGCCAATATTTCTAGTTGAAAAAAATTATATGTATTTTTTATGTAATTTATTTTAGATAATGTATTAGAATAATATGATTTTATTATATTAAAAATAGTATTAAAATTTACAGACTCTCCATTACCACAGTTATATATATTTGATTTATCACTCATTCCTGCTAATAAATTACATTTTACAATATCTTTAACATAGACAAAATCTCTCTTCTGTTCATCAAATTCAAATAAATTATCATCATTATTATTTTTAATTTTATTTATCATTTGTCCTATCATTGACATCATACTTTTTTTATGTTCTTCTCCATTACCATATACATTAAAATATCTAATACCAATAGTCTTTCTATATGTGTAGAAGCAAATATTAGTTAAGAATTCAGAATGAATTAAATTCCTGTCCAAGACGTCTCGTAGAGCGATACGTCTTGACTCAATATGTGATATAAATCAAGATTTATCGGTTCATAATAACTCAATTCATATTTATTTACTAAATTAAAATATATATAAAATTTAATATATATATATATTATATATGCCACTATATTATTATCCATATATAATAAGTGAATTATTTTCTAATGATATTAATTCTGTAATAGATTTAGAATTATATGAGAAAAAAGTATATACACAACATGGTGAGGATGGTATTACTATGAAATTAATAGATTTAATATATGACAATAATAATAATAAATATTATGTTGAATTTGGTGTAGAAAGTGGTATTGAATGTAATACACGAATATTACGTGAAAAATATAATTGGGATGGATTACAAATGGATGGTAGTAACGAAAATAGTAGTTTTAATCTAAAAAAAGAATTTATTACAAAAGAAAATATAATTGGATTATTTAAAAAATACAATGTTCCATCTGTAATAAATTTAATCTCAATAGATATTGATTTTAATGATTTTTATTGCTTAAAAGAAATATTAATAAATTATAAATGCGATATAATTATATGTGAATACAATGCCACGTATTTACCAAATGAAGATAAAATAATTATTTATAATAAAGATGGACGGTGGGATGGATCAAATTATTTTGGTTTATCATTATTAGCATTAGATAAATTAGGAAAAAAACATGGTTATACGTTGGTTTACTGTGATCGTAGTGGTACTAATGCTTTTTTAATAAATAATGATATTTTAAAACTTAAAAAACTAAATTTTAAAAATATAGACGATATTACTAAAATATATAGACTACCTATGTACGGCAATGGTCCCAATGGAGGGCATCCACAAGATCCATTAAATAGAAAATTTATTACATTTGATGAAGCATATTATATTTAATTGTATGAATTATTGTGAATAAAAACGAAGATTATAAGTTAGGTAAATATGAGTAGAGGAGTGAATACAAATTGAGGTAAATAGTAATGAAAAATTCCGACAGAATGTCTCGATATGATTCCACGCATTGCGATATGTATAATAAAAAGTATAAAATAGTAACTACTAAAAAAATAAAAAATATAAATTGTACACTAGATGATGATCTGACAATAAAGGATATAGCAGCAATATCTATCCATTTGTTATAAGATAAAAATCTTTCTATATATTATTATAATATGATTAAACAAGAAGTTCGAAATAAAATTCAACACGAGTTTAGTAAAATGCTTGGAAAAGATTTAGCAATTATTGTAGAAAAATCAATCTATCAATTTAGCGAGGACTACGCGGAATACAATAGTACTCCCTTCCTATTAGAACAAATATATACTAGCAAGGCAGAAGAATTACTATCAACAATTGGTAAGAATTTGAAGTTTACATTAGACTCAATCAAAAGTAACATAATTGACCCAACTAAAATTGCATATATGAGACCAAGTGATTTGAATATGGATCAATATAGTGATATAATAAAAAAACAAAGTATGATAACAAAAACACAATCTTCTAGTCAAGCGTTTGAATGTGAAAAATGCCATAAAAGAAATACACAAGTAGAAGAAAGACAAGTTAAAAGTGGCGATGAACCAACAACCTTATTTGTTACTTGTTTAGAATGTGGAAATGTATTTACTATAGAATAAATATATCAAGCGTATGTATTCTATACAAATCTATATCTTCTATAATAGAATCAAAATCTTTTAAATTTATTATACGTGTTTCAATCTTATCATAATCTGTATTATTTCTACAATCCAGTGTAATAGTGTTATACTCAATTTTTCTTATTACACAATCGAATGTCATATCTTTTAGTCTCAAATTAAAATGACCCATGTCAAATTGGTAAAACATATTATCTTTACGATATATATATACTATTCTATCAGGTAATATGATAGTATATATATTATAACTAATACTATCTAATATTTTTAGTAGATTTTTGCAAACATCAATCATTTTATTATTTTCAAATATAGTTTGTTCTTTATTTGGATTTAATCTTATTTCAAAAATAGAATTAATCATTTCTATATAAGATTCTAATTGTTTTAACATAATATTAATATCAGACATTTATTATTTATTAATTTAATTATATTTTTATCTTTTTATATCATATAAAATAAAAAAAACTAATATATAGTATATATGTCAAGAGGTGCGTTATTACAATTAATTGCAAAAGGAGAAATAGATGATTATTTAATTGACAACAATATGAAAAATTCTTTATTCCATAATAATATAAAAAAAACTACAAATTTCTCCGAAGCACCTACAAGTTTTTATCCAGCAAATGGGTGTTGTTGGGGAGATACGGTTAAATTTACTATAAAAAAAATAGGAGACCTATTAACAAATATGTACCTGGTATTAGAATTACCAACATTGTCTGTTACTGATATTGTAGGGAAGAATGAAAGTATTCTTACCAGTAAATATCGTGTTAAATGGAATGATTATATTGGGAATGTTATTATAGAAAATGTTATATTACGAATAGGTGGACAGAAAATAGATGAAATGACTGGAGAATATATGCAATTCTATACTAATCTTTATGATATGTCGTGGAGTAAATTATGCATGATGGGTCATAATGCAAGTCTAATTTATCCCCAAACATCAATAGATAATGATATTATTTATATTCCAATACGTTTTTTCTTTTGTAATGATATTAGTAAAGCGCTTCCTGTTATTGCTCTAGAATATCATGAAATTGAAATTGAAATTAAATTGAGAGATTGGAATTTTACACATCTTGTTTTGCAACGTGTTATTAATAGAACAGATGCTAATTATAGTGAAGTAAGTAAAATGAATTTTGCTCATACAGATCTTTATATAAAAATGAAACCATTTAGTAATTTACATTTAGATTGTAACTATATTTTTTTAGATGCGGAGGAGAGGAAAATAGTAGCACGGTCAAAGTACGAATATCTTATTACACAAACACAATCTATGAAAACTACATGTCAAACAATTGATTCTATTTATTTAAATTTTACTAATCCAATTAAAGAATTAATATTTGCTCTCCAACGACCAGATTATGCAATATTAGGCGAATTATATAATTATTCAGGTAAACCAAAATATATACCAATACAAAGTAGTTTAGATGTAAATGGTGATGTAGATATTACCGATATATTATGGTTTCAAATACCCGATAAACATTTATTAGATAATATGAATATCGAAATAAATGGTATAGAAAGAGTACAATCAAGAGATTATAAATATTGGCACTATGTTCAAAATTACGAACATTATAGGTCTAAAATAGATCATAATCTTTATATGTATAGTTTTGGTTTAACAACTAAAGAGAATATGGGTAGTTGTAATTTTTCAATGTTAGATTCTATAAAATTTAATATAAAATTATCAGTTTCTGAAACTTTCCCATATTATTATGATGGTTCAAAGAATATTACAGTAGGTCCAAATAATAATACAGTTATTACAATTTATGCAAATAATTATAATATATTTGTTATAGAAAGTGGTATGGGTGCTCTGATGTACGCTATTTAATTTATATGCTATTTATATATATGTCGTATAAGGAAAAATATTTGAAATACAAGAATAAATATTTGATATTGCAAAGCAATATTAAATATTTAAAGTTATTCAGTGAACGTGATTTTTCTGAAAAATCACATACACTTAACAAGCATAAATATAATGGCGGTGGTATATTTGCTACAGTCGAACCATCTGATGATATGAAAATAGAAGAAATTAAAAAACGAAATGAAAAACTACTGAAAGAGAAAGAAGAACAAATATTAAAACATAAAAAAGACGAAGAAAAGTTAAAGAAAGAACAAGAAATAATAAAACAGAAAGAGATAAATCAGATAGAAAATATAAAACAAAATGAAACTAAAAATATAGATAATAATGTAAATACAATAAATAGTATTTTAATTGCCCAAACAATTAAACAGATTAACGATGAAACGAAAACAACCAAAATAGGAGGAGGATAAAAGATATCTTTGTATTTAATGAGACGGTGACACCTAACTCATATTATACTACTCATAAATATTTTTCTAATATATGATAATTATATGACATTGATAATATTAGTAATATTAATTATAATAATTATAATAATAATATATAACTTTTTTCATAGTAATTATATAGCACCATTTAATAATATGAAATCAAAATGTTGGATAGATACATCATTATTTAAAGAAAGTGAAAAAATATTTAATAGTAGAAATATTATAATAAAAGAATTAAATACAATTTTAGATAGTAATAAATGGGGTGTTTGGTCAAGTGATTATAAGAAAACACCAAAATTTTCTGAAATGAATGATATGGAAATATTACAACATGTTGAGAAAAATACCGGAAGTATAAATTCAGATAAGAATAATCCAGCGTGGAGATTATATGGTTTAATATTAAATAAAATACCACTTGAAAATTCTAAAAATTGTCCAGAAACAATGAAACTGTTATCAAAATATTCTAATCGAATATTAAATGCTGGATTTTCATTATTGGAACCAGGATCATATATAGGTTCTCATCATGATGATAATAATATGTTTTATCGATTACATATTCCATTAATTACACCAACGAATAATAATATACATTCTAATACTGTTATAGATCAGAGTACAAGTAAAGGTGAATTAGCAGTATTACAATTAGAAAATGATTATAGGATATGGAAAGATTCTGAATATTTTATTATCAACGATACATGTCAACACAATGCATGGAATAATACAGATCAAAATAGAATTGTATTATTAATTGATATATTAAATGGAAAATAAAATATAGACGACTGTATGTTTATAAAAAATTGAATAATGTATTAAATATAATATAATATATATTATATTTAATGTGGACTGAATTATATAAAATTAAATGTTTGATAAGTGATTATGAAAATATAACTTCATATGGTATTAATTATATGATACGATTACATAGAATAGAATATGATGCTAATGGGAAAATGTTTATTATATTCAAATATAGTGATAATACTAATTATGGTTTTTTTTACACAGAATTAGATAAAAAATTATTATTAGTACCACTATTTAATGAATATTATAATACTATGAATAATGATATAGATAGTAGATTGGTTGATATTCTTTTTAAATTAGAAATTAATGAAGTGATGCTAATTACAATTAATATTAATTCAGTTGTAATACCCTTGTTTCTTAATACACAAATAAATACATCATGTATAAATACAATTTGTACGATATTAATGTTAGGTAAAAAAGATTTATGTTCAAAAGAAATAAGTGATTTATTGATATCAAATAATTTTATTCCAGAAGATCAGACTAAACATAAAATGTTTAAGAAGAAAGATTTTAAAATTAAATTATTTGATTATCAGAAAAATTCAATAGTACGAATGGCAAATATAGAAAATACCAATACGTCCTATTCTATTCCAAGAACATTTGAATTGGAAATAGGAGATGTGAGTATTATATGGGATCCATTTTATAATAAGGTGGTAGATAGTCACAAGTATTGTACAGTAATGACAAACGGTGGAATTTTATCAGACAGTATGGGTTTAGGTAAAACATTAACAATGATTGGATTAACATATTATAATAATAGAACAACTTCTATTGTAAGTAATGATTTTATGACAACTAATGCAACACTCGTTATAGTACCATCTCATCTGGCAAAACAATGGGCAGATGAATATAAGAAAGCATTACCACCATCTCATAAAATTATTACAATTCTAACAAAAAAACAACATGATATAACTACTTATAAAGATTTCATGGAAGCAAATATTATTATTGTAACTCAGCAATTTTTAATGAATTTTAATAACTATATTGAAATTAATTACAGAAAAGTTACCCCAGTTTCATATAATCCTGTAGACAGAATGTATAGAATTAAAGAAGTATTACAAAATTGGAAAGATACCAATATGGATATAGATAGTATGACCAAACCATTATTTGAATTTTTCCATTATCAACGTGTTATAATAGATGAAGGACATGAGATATTTGAAAAGAATCTTAGAAGTAGTATATCAGTAAATCAATGGTTATTAACATTTATTAATGATTTGAAATCTTCCTACAAATGGTATGTATCCGGTACACCATTTGTACATGGTTTTATAAATTGCATGGATTATATTAATATGAAATTTAAATTTGATGATGAAATAATACGAATGTCGCGTATAATAAAAGGATGTCATATGATCCATGATAATAGTCAATTTAATAGACATAGAAAAATAGGGGCGAATATTAGTAATTTTATTTTGAGTGAAGATTTTATGACAAATTTATTAAAATGCATAGTAATTAGACATAAGAAAGAAGATGTCGAATCAATGATACAAATACCTAGTTATGTTGAAATGACCGAATGGATTGAATTAACTGAAACAGAAAGATATATTTATAATAGTAAAAAACAAACAAGTAGTAGATTAACTTTACAGCAATTGTGTTGTCACCCCCTTATAGTAGAGTCTATGAAAAAAATCGTAGGTATTAATAATAATGTAGTTGATCTGGATCAAGTTCAAACAATGATTATAGATTTTCATAAAAAACAAGTAGTTGATTATACCATAAAAATAAATCATATTGATAAAACAAATCAAGCGTATCATATGATCTTATCTAACTATAATTCAAAAATAAGTGAATCAAATTTTATGTTAAAAGCGCTTGAAAAAATTAGTACACCCGATATTAATAAAGAGGATAATACATCTGATATTACTTGTGTTATTTGTTATGATATAATTGATAATAGTACAAATACAATGATTACACCATGTGGGCATATTTATTGCGAAGACTGTATTATGACATCAATAAAATACAAATCTGAATGTCCTACATGCAAGACAAAACTGTTTACTACATCTTCTGAAATTGCCAATAAATTAATTCGTATCGATCGATCTAAAAAAGACGTGGTTTTACAAAATACAAATCCATTAATAAATAAATATGGTGCTAAATTAGGTAAATTGATACAAATGATTCGACAAATTATAATGATGAATAATACAAATCGAATTATAGTATTTTCACAATGGGATGATATGTTAACATTGATTGGTAAGAGTTTAGGAGAAAATGGTATTAACAACGTATTTATAAAGGGGAATGTTCACTGTCGTAATAAGGCGATTACATCTTTTAAAGAAATTAATCAAAAAGAAGAAACACGTGTTATAATGTTATCTTTAAAGAATAGTGCTTCAGGAACAAATCTGACAGAAGCAACTCATATTTTTTTCATTGAACCAATATCATTATCTCGAGATGAATGTAAGATGATAGAAGGTCAGGCGATAGGCAGAGCATGTCGTATTGGACAAAAGAACATTGTTCAAATTATTAGAATATTATGTAAAAATACAGTAGAGGAAGAGATATATAATACTTCATACAATTATAATACTTCTGCGGAAAGTAATAATATTGTTGTTTAATGTTATTTTATTATTAAATTATTTAAAGTATTATTGTCATAATGTTTTAATATATTATGGTTGCAATTGGAATTGACTTGGGTACAACATATTCGTGTGTTGCTGTTTATCAAAATGGAAAGGTAGAAATTATTGCCAATGATCAGGGTAATAGAACTACTCCATCTTATGTTTCTTTTAATGAATCGGAGCGTTTGTTAGGTGATGCTGCCAAATCATCTGCTTCACAAAATCCTACAAACACTATTTATGATGCAAAGCGTCTTATTGGTCGTGATTTTGATGATAAGCACGTACAACAAGATATGAAGAGTGTTCCTTACAAAGTCGTTTCTACTAACGGAAAACCCAAGGTAGAGGTTGAGTTTAAAGGAGAGACTAAACAATTTACTCCCGAAGAAATCTCGGCAATGATTTTGGTAAAGATGAAGGAAACCGCAGAGGCATATTTGGGCGAGAAGGTAACGGATGCTGTTGTTACTGTTCCTGCGTATTTTAATGATGCGCAAAGACAAGCAACAAAGGATGCCGGTCTAATCGCAGGTTTAAATGTATTGCGTATTATTAATGAACCAACTTCAGCAGCAATTGCGTATGGTTTAGATAAGACGTCAAAGACAGGTGAAAAGAATGTGTTAATTTTTGATTTCGGTGGTAAACCCCAACAATCATTTAACAGGAATATGATTTCCTGTTATTGAGTGCTGCTACCTGTGGTGAAAGACCACTGATTACATATAAAACATATGTAATTAAATCTGGTTAATTGCTGGAAACTCCTAAAACTTTTCCTACCACAACAGAAATGTGAAGGTTTAATAAAGGTAAAAGATAAATTATAAATGGATTGAATATCCTTTTATAACAATGGACAATCAGCAGCCAAGCAAGTTAGTGATAACTTGACGGTTCAACGACTAGAATGAGTAAGGTAATTTTACCAGAAAATTCCACGAATGCCAGAGTTTAATCTTGTCAAAAGATTTAAATAATAAATTCCTTATTATAATAAAAATGGATATACGCCAACAAATTGTAAATAAAATATCAAAAATAATGAATGATAATGAAGAAATAGTAATAAATAGTATTAAATTAGAATTCTCTACTAATAAATATTCTGCTAAAAAAAACTCTATATGGCATATTATTTTAAATAATAAAAATATCTCTAAAAAAGATAAATATTATTTTAAATATAATTGTGTTAGTTGTAATATGTCTCACATAGTTGCAACAACACAAATGCTACGAAAAATAAATAAAGGTTCAATACGATGTGATTTGTGTAAAAATAGTGATATAGAAAATAATATGATTGAGTGTCCTAATATAGTACGCGTTGAACCAATAATAGATAAGACTTTTTTACAAATAAAAAATAATAGTATGAAAATATTTAATAGTATGGATGATGATTTTAAAAATAATTATTATTCATTTCATTTAACAAATGATGATTATAACAGAATATCAAAGAATATAATAAGTTTTCAGAATGGCAAATATACTGATTTAGATCAGATAGAATATTGGTCAATTTATAATAGTATGAATCAGATGAATTATACAAGTGTTTTATATTGTAAAAAGAA
>Ga0214919_10003557_pt1 | contig 23451 bp, 21 predicted proteins | sample LL1503_MetaG_FD_177994 | JGI IMG/M metagenome (GOLD analysis project Ga0214919, IMG submission 177994) | Freshwater microbial communities from Lake Lanier, Atlanta, Georgia, United States - LL-1503 | ecosystem: Environmental > Aquatic > Freshwater > Lake | place: USA: Georgia | collected... | reverse complement strand
AAAGACCAGAGTATCTGAAACGAACGAAGCGTTCCAACAGTGGGGTTTCATCGACACCCACGAATCAAGATTTACATGAAGATCGGCAATGCCTACGAGAAAGTGGGCGTTTTAAATGTCCGACGGTGTAAATAAGTTGATACAATTGGGTGGACGGAGCAGTGGTGGAAAGAAGTATGTACAACCGATGAATGTGATTTGTACACCGGAGGTAAAGGAGGCCATTATAGAATTCAACGCCAATTTGGAAGAAATTTGCCGATTGAATCCGGAACACTTTAACCGCACAGATTTTTGGAATTCTGGCAAGACCATTCCTGTGAAGATGATCATAAAAGACGAACAAATCAGGAAACGAATATTTGAAATCCGTGGCGATCAAAAGAGGGGTGTACGCGGTTACAAACAGGAAATCCATCAAATCCTTGTGGATTCCCTTGCAAATGGTTGCATTTCTATCGAGGATAGAAACAACATTCGAAAGTTTGATATCACGAAACGTCGTCTCAAAGATTTCAGATATTATAAATTGGGGGACGAAATTCAGGATAGGCGCTTTAAACAATTCCACACCGCATTTGAAAATTACAAGAGTGTATCACAAAGTGGGAATCATCATGAATACAACATCGACATGGCGAAGGACACCTATCTCTCCGGAGATGGGTTTGTTCATTCTATGGACACGGTTTGGATCACCTACACGGTGGCCGCTGATTAAAAACTCATACGGGACATCATGATGTTGTATCCAGACCTTCGATAGGCTTTCTGGTATTGAAATTCCTCTTCTCGATTCTCTTCCGCGATCTGTGTCCATCGTCGGCATCGTTTCGCGTCAAATTTTTTCGTAAAGAGGCGGAGCGAGTATTTTTTGGATTTGGTATAATGACCTAAAAGACGCTGATCACAATTTTTTGTTCCACAAGGCGATGGAGGAAGATCCAGAATTCGCCCCTGTAGCGCACGATGAAAGGCAATTTTTTTCCGAGACGCCATCGGCTTTTTACATACGGGGCATGTTTCTTTCAAAAGTATTTTGAAGAAGGTACATGAGCCATAAAGACCACGCCAATCACGAGGTTGTAGGAATTGATTCATGAGGAACATACCGACGGATTGTTGGTCGGACAATTGATAGTGGAAAAGATCGTGGATCATCATTATCCTGTTGGTTGGTTGGTTGGAAAAGAAAAAGTTGAGTGAGTCATAGAAGATACCGGTTGTGGATCCATAATTTTTATGATATCAATCAATTTTATCCATAAAACAATTTTTTTTTTATTTTTATAATTTTTATATCTCCACTAAACAATAATTAAACAATAATGACAACGACGACCACGAAACCACTTCAACTTCACCCTCCTCAGATAGAAATGGTGAAGAATATGAGCATGTTATTGTTATTACAGTGGTTGATTGTGTTTATCATCGTGTTGGGAATGAATAAGGTCTCTCCTCGAAAGGTCCGTGTTTTCTTTAGCAACCCCTGGCTGGATTGTCTTGCTTTTCTGGTTCTGTCGTTTGGATGCATCATGGTGTGTTTACACCATTCTCTTCCTTGGTATCTCCGTTTTACAAGTTTTCTTGCATTGGGCGTATTGATGTCCATGGTGATTGGTGTGACGTATAACCTCGAGATTTTGATTTCCAAAGATCGTGCGAAAACCACGCGTAATTTACGGACGGCATGGTTCGTGTCGATCGCATGTCTTTTCTTGTGTTTCTTACTACTCCCTGTGCTTTTACCCTATGCCATGTTCTTTCGGACACTTCAGACGGTACTGATGGCCTTCTTGATCGTTTTGATTTTGGTGGGGTTGGGGATGATGATCGTATCCAAAACCAGCCCGCGGTTGTTTTACGTATGGATTATGGCAGGACTATTGCTCTTTATGTTGTTTCTTGTCGCCGATGTAACGACGGTCGTCTCACAATGTAAAAAGGAGGGTACACCAAAGTGTGATGCACTGATAGGAAGCACGATGATTTATGTGGACTTGGTAAATATTCTTCAAAAATTGTTCATGGTGCTGAACCGTCATCAATAGGTTTTTTTTAAAAAATTTTTTTTTTTGGATCTCACCAATAATAAAGGTTTCTAATTCCGAAAAAAAAAAATGTCTTATGATTCTTCTTCGGCTACTATTGGGATTCCGGTCAAGGGAGGTCGAGAATCCAGAATGTCGACGGGATCCAGTGGAGGGGGTTACATGAGCTATAATGATTATTCCATGCAACAACAATCGTATGGTGGCGGTGGCAACGGAAATAACAACATGGGAGCCGCAGCCCGACCCGTGGCTCCTCGGTCTGTTCCACCACCACCACCAGCCCAATCCCAACAAAACTATCATATCCCTACGTATAACAATCCACAGCAGCCACAACAACAGCAACAACAGCAACAACGGATGACACCACAACAACAACAACAATATATGATGGCAGCGGCGGCGGCAACAGCAGGATCTTCCAATATGGATCGAGATCGACCGACGATTATCTATGAAGGATATACTCCCGATAATACCACGACGGCGACGACCAACAACAAACCCGTCGCAAAACCATCCACGACCACCACAACGACCACAACATCGACACCAGTGGATATCAATAATCCGCTGACCATTCCATGTCTCGCCATCTATTCGCACCTGAAAGATTGCCCACTCTGCCGACAGGCGATCCAGGGATCCACGTTTATGCAAGACGCCCAGGAATCGAAAGTAGAACGATGTATCACACGAAGGATCCTCGTGGCCATACTTTGCGTCGTGGTCGTGATTGGACTCTTTATTCTTCCCACTATTATTCAGAGTATGTATAACAAAATCTTCTCCAAAAAAGATACTAATGCACCGCCACCAGGTGGTTCTAATCCTCCTCCTCTTCTACATCCTCCACGCACTGTTGGTGGTTATGTTCAACAACAATATCGACCACAACAACAAACCCATCTGTATCCTCAACATCCACAACATCATCCTCAACATTAATTTATAATCCGTAAATCAACGTTTCGTATTGATCCAGAATTTGTTGGGGGGTGAGGCAATCAATGCCTTTTTTATTCACATACTCTGGATAGGTTCGTAATGGGTAATGACGATATTCGATCGGAAAACGAGAGGTCGGAAAATAACGGACGTACACCACCGCTCTGCGGATAGGGGTTTTGCGCACACTGTTGAGAGGATTGTGCACACATCCCGAATCCCAGATCACCAGGCTTCCTTTTGGTGTCTCCACGCGTCTTTCCATACATCCCAGAGTCTTGAACCATTCCAGGTCCTTGTCGGAAAAAGGCTGCGATCCTGGAAACTTTTTGATAACATGATGACTGCCCTCCAATATTCCGAGACATGCATCTTGTTGTTTGATGTTCGTCAGTGAAACAAAACCCTGGTAATCAGATTGTGGGTAGAAAGGATCCTCGTCTACGTGCCAGTTACTCTCAAAAGGAAGGTTTAGTTTGGGAGGCCGGTAATTGAAACGGTCAATGTACAGGTAGAGCGATTCCTTCCTGTCGCCAGCGTTATACAATTCCTGAAACAAACGACCAATGAGAGGCGTCGAACGAACTTCCCAAAGCGTCCGGAGATTATCCAATCCATGAATAACGCCGTTCGATGCCCTGGTGTTGACAAACCCTTCCCAATCACCGTCTGCAACCACATGATTCATCGTCCGCGCCAATTTCCGAACATGCCGGTCACATTCCCGTTCGGATAATACTCCCGGAATCACCACATATCCCTTTTCTTTTAATTCGTCCTTCCAATTTATTTTACTCGTTTTATTCATTGTTTTGTCTTTATATAATTATTAATTATCTCTTTATAAAGACAGAGGTCCCGTTAGATCGAAATTTTTTTTTTTAAATGTCTTATAAAAATAAAATGGCGGCAAGGAAAAAAGGAAATCATATCGATGTTTTATGGTTGTCCTTTGTTTTGATTGTCGGATTAATGATATACCGAATGGCAATAACGAAAAAAGAACATTATAATAATAATGTCGGGGTTATAGAACCTGATCGTCGATGGTTACCACCATCTTCTTTCGACACTGATCCTGTATATCCTATGGATCCTATGGATCCTGTATATCGTATGGATCGTATGGATCGTATGGATCGTATGGATCCTATGGATCCTATGGATCGTATATATCCACCACCATCATGGTTGAATAAACAACGAATGATGGTGACAACAGTCTCTCCTACGTCGTTGACTTTGACGACTTCTATTCCGATCATCCCCACAACCATCCCACCAACATCCACAACACAGAGACAGAAGGAGGAACAGGAAAGATTGATTGACCAGGACATACTCTTTTATCAGGCTCAAATTCAACAGGAAGAACGACAGAAAAGAGCCCGAGAGGCAGCGGCAACAGTCCGACAGAAGATGGCTCAACAAGAATATATTAAAAAACAACAAGAAAAGAATATTCTATGTAATATCCGGAATGGACAAGTAAGGTGTATACCTTTCAAGAGGAATCAGTATTTTCATTAAATGGGATCCAATAAAGTACGAAGGTTCTGTCGGTGAGGGGCGAGGCCTTTCCAGCAAGTGGAGCACTCGGGACCGAGGTAACGGATGGTGTCAAGACGGATTTGATAATGTTTGGCTTCTTTCATAATGTGATCGATTTGTTTCTGGCGGCGGAAGAAGAGATCGGGGTCGTTTCGAGCGCACCGCACAGGCGAATGGATTTGTAGATTTAAATGTCGAACGTGTTTCGCGATGAAATCGATCCGAGGTTTCTTGATGCTCATGACATCATAAAAAAGATGTCCGTCCACGTAATATTCATACCACTCCGAAGCTGTCATGTACAGGTTTTTTTTGGCGAATACATCCAAGAAACGAAATATCTCCCTCCTCAACTCCTCCGGAAGACTCTTCATCATGATTATTATCCTCTTTTTTTTATTATTCCCCTTTTTTTCCTTAAATTTCAACCCCTTAAAAACTGATTCTTGTTTCCATACCAAAACTCTCGTCACAACATCACCACCATCAAGTAAAGTTACGTTGATTTAAAGAACTCTTTTTTTTTTCTTTAAATTTTTTCCACAACAGATCCCAAACAAACAAACAAACCGACCGATGGAGGCATTGTTGCCGTACGAATTGATGGTGATGGTGTACCAAATGGATCCGGAGAAACGGGAGAAGTTCGCACGAGTTTTTCATCAGCTTCAGATGATGAGTGTGTTTCGAGAGGTCCGAACCTGGTGGGACCATTCGTTTTATCAGGAGAACTGGTTGGATCTTGTGTGTATGGAGGTGGTGGACAACACGGGACGGTACGAGAAGATGGTGGATTGTATCGTGATGGAAAAGTGTCGTCGGTACAAGATTCTTGGGAACCGCCCGAGGCTACCTTTCGACGAATTTGATCTTCTATCGGGCAGAGCCGTGCTTCAGAACGCACTCGACAATGCGCAGATGGATGAATTACTTGAATTCATGGATACGCAGGCACAGGTTCTATAAACAAACCGACGTTTTATTTTAAAAAAAAAGAAAGAAATGTTTAACAATCAATCCTCTTCGTCCTCTCCCTCATCAATATCTTCCTCCACATATGCGGGTAGATGACGGAGAGGACGAAACATAATCTCTTCTTCTTTTTCTTCCTCATCGTAATCATCCTCCTCGTCATCCTCGTCATCCTCGTCGTCCTCGTCGTCCTCGGATGACGTTTCTTCCGACGAAGAAGAAAAGGATACGGAGAGTGCACTCATTTCTATACCATTGTTGGTATTATCAGTTGTAGGAATAACATTGTCTGCCAAAACCATTCTATTCTCATCCTCGTTTTCCATTGTGACATCCTCTGATGCCACCACAAAAGAAGAAAATCGACGAGTCGCAGATGTCGAAGATGTCGCGGTGGCATCAGAAGATGTCGCAGATGTCGTAGATGTCGCGGTGGCATCAGAGGATGTCGCGAATGTCGCAGATGTCGCAAGGGATGGTGGAGGAAAGATGTGATTCTGAGGATATAAAAAACGACGCCTCGTTACATTGACATTGGGTATATTATTCAAGGGAGGAAGTAACGGTGTCGTGAGAAGCGACAACGAATCAAAACTGTTATTGTTGTCCCCAAATAAAGGAGAAGACCGAAAACTTCCAAAACGAATCGAATTGGTATCCAACGACGAGGAAATACTTGTCGTCATGGGAAATGGCGGTGATAACGAGGATAACGAAGGTGTTGTTGTTAACGGCGTGGTTGTTGTTCGTGCCGAGGTCGAGGTCGGGGTGCTGGTGGTGGTGACAGTGGTAGACGATAACGACGAGATATCATAACGATCGCGACGATCACGAAACACACGTTGTGTTATCGGATTGAAGGATGTATTATTATAGGTCAGAGAAGAAATAATGTTTCCATCCAATTGGGAAACAGAGATGGAAGCAGGTGCGTATTCGCGAGACACGAGAAGTTTTTGTTTTGCGATCGAATCCCAAAGGATCAGACGGGAGTACGGATTTCCCATGTAGATATTTTCAGAAAAGACGGATACCCATTGAGCATCTCTTGACAGTTCCGTGTCGTAACCTACGAGTATATGTTCTTCGTCCGATATGTCCTTGAAATCCCAAAGTACAGACACCGGTGTCCACCAATCGGGATGATTTTCAATGTCTTGACAGAAATGCAACATCATCCCCCCTTCTTCTTCTTCTTCTTCATAATTGATGCTGATATTCTTTCTGATCGTATTCTTCTTGGTGATATTTGTGATATTTGTGATATTTTTGATATTTTTGATATTTTTGATATATTCGAGGTTCCTCCAATCCGGAAGGTTGGTGAACGCGGGTTGGAGGAGGACATCGATTTCATCAAAACGTACACAAAAAGGTGTCAACGTCGTGGTTTCCATAGACATCATGAGTTTCCAGGGTACATCCGGTAAAAGAATATACATCATCTTGACCAGATCGATCTCCACAATGCGTGCAGGCATCCATTGAGGAGAAGGTTTGTTGTTATGGATGTTGTCATCAAGGAGGAAGAGGAAAGGATTTCTTGTTGTTGTGGCGGTCGTCGTTGTTTCTTCTTCTTGTTCTTGTTTCAAATAGTGGACAAGATTCAGCTCCACGTTGTCGTTTTTCGAAAAGGGAAGACTATTTCTCAATAAACCATCATACCACCGAATACACGATTGGGCAACTCGATTCGGAAAGGGGTGTAGCAACATGGAGGTCATGCACGTCGGACATCGTTTTCGACTGCAGGAAGAGGTGGAGGTAGACAAGATGCTCACGGTTTGTTGGAATTGATCAAAACATTTCTTGCATAGGCTGTGACCGTTGGAACAGACAATATGAGGATCATCAAAAATCTGAATACAAATGGAACACGTAATGTCATAAATATCAATAAATTTATTTAAACATTTCAACCGTTCTTCAATCAACCTGACCGACTTTGCCTTTGGACAACAGGAGGTGGAGGAGGATGCATCCGATAACTCATGATGACAGCAACAAAACATTCTTTTTTTCTTTTTTTTTTTGATAGATAGATAGATAGTTATTTTATTTTTTTTTGTAAAATAATCAATGAAATGTTATGTTTGTTTTTCGTCCTACGTTAGATTAGATCACCTTGTATTCCACGAGCTCGTCGGAAAACCACTCGTCGTTCCTTGCCTTGATGCATTTCTTGGTTATTAGATCAAAAATCCTCTCTGCCAACTTTTTATTCCGGATCTGTCCATCCTCCAGGAAACAATCCGGACAATCGTTGTTCCACGAATAATCCTTCATTTCGTATTTATCGTCTGGATGGGTGAGAGATGTTCGGGGGTCATACTCGGTACTGTGGATTCCTCTGATTTTAATGTCTTTCAGAGTAACGTTTTCCTTGGCTCCTATGACTTGTTCATCTTGAAAGATGGACGTTGCATCGTCATGACGAGGATCAAAGTCGTTGAAATACTCATCAACTTCCACCTCGAATTCATCATCATATATACATATATCATATATACATATATCATATATACAATCATAGGAACGATAGTTTGTCCAGCAACTGTGATACCATGACGTGGAGTACCGGTACAGCATAAAAATCTGAAACTCGTCATAAAAATCTGGGTTCGTGATGGTGGTTCGTATCAACACAAACGGACGTGCCAGTTTATTGTGGTCCACGGCAACGCCCATCATAAAAGGCGCAATGATCTTCTCCTTGGTTATCCATCGCGGTTCCGTCAGACAAAATCTCTCCATGTCTCTCAGATCATTCCATTCCTCATCCCATTCCAGGATCGGAAACGTGGACATATTCTCGATATTTTCGATATCACCCCCAAACAGATCAATGATTGGATTGGGAAAATTCTGCCTTACAAATTCTTCTGCCATTTTTTCTTTTACACCAAACTTTTTTCAATTGAAATTTCAATTTTGTGGTCAAGGTTTTGTTTTCATTACCAAACGGTAAAGAAAAAGAAGGTCTCATCTGAATGAAATGTTACTACCCCATTTTATGGATGAAAGACGATGTAAATAATCTTCGATGGAAAGGATTGATTTGTAAACAAGATCTCACACAATTTACCCATGCGTTTGCATTTTTTAATGGAAACGAGGGCGATTTTCCGAAACCCTCTTGTTGCACTAAATCAACGATCCACAAGTACATAAAGAAAGAGACCCCTTTCTCCTCCACATTATTCCTCCATTTTTGAAATTCCTCATAAAACAAAATCTGCAGGATGGTAATTCCTAAAGACCATCGATCGATCGCCAACACGGCATCCATGATTTCAGCATAACTAAATTCATATTTGTTCTTTTTATTGTTCTTGTGTTGTAGCACCGTTTCCAACACCATTTTGGGATACAGCCGTTCTGGGGGTGTATAAAGCAGCGTTCCAACACATTGTGTTTTCATCCAATAAGATTGAAGGGAAAACAGATTGGTAGGAAATATATCCGTACATGTTTTCCAAAAGGAGGGCATCATCAGGAGAGGAGCATCCTGAAATAAAGATAATGTACCGACATCAATGAACTTTATGTCAAAGGCCGGTTCACAAAGAAGAAGAATATTTTCTGGTTTAATATCCTGATGAAGAATGTGATAACGGTGCATCCTATCGACTTTATGCACGACATTCAACAGGACTTGTTCCACAGGGATGGTGAATCCTTCCGTATGATGTGTGGGCACGACCATGGTGAGATCCAATCCTTCATAGGTGAAAAACATGCATTTCATAGTGTCAGCGGTCAACAGGGAAGAAGTCGATGTTTTCATCATGAATTCTTCGTTACCGGCCTGTAACATCTGTTCGTTGTAGATTTCCATTTCGTTTTTCATCGTTTCAAACAAAACGTTGATATCCGATGCGACGATCTCTTCGTGAAAACACACCGGCAACGCCACGAATTCATCCATGTTTATATTTTTGGACCGACCGGCATTCACGATGGTTTCATAACATTGTTTTTCCTCCTGGTAAAAAGAAATCAATCTCTCTTGTTCTTCTTGTTCTTCTTCTTCATTATTTTTTATAACGTTTATAACGTTTATAGCGTTTATAACATCACAAAAAACAACCACGATCCAATTTTTGTTCGGATACTTTCCAATCGTGCCCTCCATTTTAAAACACATCTTTCGAACCCCGCAAGCCACACATTTAATTTTCTTAATTTCTAAAGGATCTAAAGGATTGGACTTTTTTGATTGCATTATTCTATCTATCTATAAATAGAAGAAATAAAAGATAAAAGAAATAAAAGATATAAACGATTAATGACAAGAACCTCCACACCGATAACACAAAACGTATAACAGGGTAATCAAACAAGGAAGAAACATAACCACAAGGAATAAAAAAGTCATGTTGATACCGTATAATAGGGTCGGTCGTAGAACGACCGGTTTATTTTCAGAAGAAGGACGAATCACTGCCATCTTTGGGGTGATGACGGAATCATCTTTTGACGCAAACGTATGGTGGGAAAGATCTTTGGTATGGATGCACACGCACTCCGGATGTTTTTCTGGATCAATCTCGTCTTTTAATGGAAAAACGAGAACGTCCGTGGTGTCTTTTGTTCCATCCTTTACTGGAACCCGGCAGACACAGACCTGTTGATTCTTGGATAGATCCAACGCAGCGGGGGCAAGCTGAACCATTATTTTTTATTTGAAAAAAACTTTTTTTTTTACTTGGATAATTTCGTCACAATTGTCCTTGTCGCAGATGTCGTGGTCGAATTACCTCCTACACCACCACCACAGGACGCACAACCCCGTGTCCCACGATTCGGATCTTTGGTCACCTTCTCCGCCGTGACGTTTCTTTCGGCGGTGACGACGACAACAGTAGGCGCCTTTGGTGGTATCGGTTTTGAATTCGTACGATCCTTATTCTTATGCGTCATGAAACGAACATTGCCACGACCAAAATAAGGATCATACACCGCAAAACGATATCGTTCAAATTTTGCACCTATTTTCGGATAGTGGATATCCGTCTTTACTGGTAAAGACAACGACGGGGGTTCGGTCTGTTTCGTCGTCGTGATAGTTATCTCGGTCGTCTCCATGATGTCGGTGGTTTTTTCCTCCTCGAGGATGATCTTCTTTTTATTTTGTGCCACAAAGGATTTCAAGTTTTCGTACCATTGGAGGAACATGGCCTGATTAACAATTGCTTTCTCAATAGGATGCGCCTTGATGTATTCAAGATAATGATCCATACAATCACGACAAGGGAGGTATAGAAAAGTCCAAAAATTAAACATTCTCTCATACAACACCTGATTCTCTCCCGAAAATGGCTCCCAATCCACCGGAAACGATGCCACCACCGCATCCAAATAAGTCCACGCTGCCCTTCCCCATGTTCCTGGATCCTGCGAATTCATTTTGTTTTGGTATATCTACCCATAAAAATAATTTATTTTTATTTTCCATTCAATACTTTGATTTAAACAAATGAAAACCACGCCGATTGGATGGCGTGGACGTCTGGATCAGGGTTATCTATGGGGTGGTAGGAAGGAGCGTGCATGATTTTTCGAAGCGACTCCCAACTTTGGATCATGATTCGGGCTTCATAGGACATGCCGACACGACCGATGCGGCCGATGAGTTGGAGGAGAACGCTGCGATTTGCGGGATCGGAGAATCCCTGGTCGATCGACAGACCGGTCAGTCCATCAATATTTGTTCCGAATACGACCTCTCTTCCTGACACGATAAAGTTCATCTTGGGCAAGACACGGAGTGCAAGGCGTCGTTGATGTTCCGTCATTTTATCCTCCTCGTACAAAATCGACCCCGAGATCATCATGGACAGTATATCCTCCGAAAAGGCGTCTTCGGATTCACGTGGGACAATACAGGCAACACGATTTTCCACATCGTCAATGGTAATGTTGTTATTGTTGTTATTACTATTATTGTTATTATAGTTATCTCGATGAAACCTCCGGAAATGGTTCTGAGAATTCATCACATACGAGGATGGCCATGGGATCGCCTGATTGGCTGCGTACTCTTCGTTCAGATTCGAAAGTTCCTGCATTTTCTCCTTGCTGTCCAGCTTGTCCGAATTCTTCTTCTTGCCGTCCAAACGTGAACCCTTCTCCTGTAACTCCATCAGACGTTTGTCCCGTTGTCGTACCAATGTCTCAATGCTCGGGGCTCCTTCCAGATGCGGTCGACACATGGCATCGTACTTGACGTAAATCTCCTTATTGTCCAGAATGTGCAGATGTTTTGATTTGTACATAAACGCCTGATCCGAAAACATCCTTGAGAAATCCGGTACCACCTTCAGCACCATCGGTCGGTACGCCACGATTTTTTCCCAATTGAAAGTATCCTGGTGCTCCAAGATGTTCTGAAGCACAAGGATCCACCATGCCAGCAACGACGGGTAATCAATCTTCCCCAACGTCGGCAAATGTTCCTTCCAGTCCTGGATCCTCGTTTCGTTCACCCAATGTGTCTTTGGATCGGATTTCGCCTTTTCTAAAAGATCCAGCATCGAAACAATATGATACGGGGCGTACATCCTCCGGATCAGCGGATCTTTCGACAAACTCTCCAAAAGCTCCGGAATACGCTGGATATCTCCCTCCACGTGGTGATGCGGCACGCTCAACCGGCCCTCCGGATCGATCGTCGTACACGCAATCGTCACCCCGGACGCATCAATCATGTGATGGACGGCCTGCCTTCCCGGCGTAGAATGTCGATGATGAAATCCATCGACAACAAATGGAATATCCTCAAAACGAGGAAGGATGGCCGACATCACCACCGCCTGTTCGGGCAAATAACGAAGGATCCTTGTCATAATCTCTGTGGTCGACAAGGATCCGATCACCTCGTCGATAAACGCAACAAAACGATCGCGATAAGAATCTAATTTCAAGAACTCAAGACACGTCGTGGGATCGCACACCAACATATCCGGCACACGACCGGTTCTTTCTCGGTCCGAATAGTAGGTAAACTGTTGGTCGACGTTACCATACTTGTCAGGATTATCGTCCTTGTAAATTTTTTTCCACGATGCTGGAAAACACCGTTTGTGTGGACGCACCATGAAAATCTTCTCGTTATTCTCGTCGTATCCAAAGAATTTACCGATCCATAAATGAAGATCGTGACCAATCAGCGTCGTCGAGGCCACAAACTTGTTCACGAGAGGATTCGGACAACAAAAAAGCAACGTCTTGTCTCGACCCAAAGACCGGATCGCCTGTGCCATCGGTACCGCCATGAACGTTTTACCCGTTCCGGGAGGCATACGATTTCCAATCAATAACGGATGATCTTCAAGAATCGATCGAATCACCCGATCAATAATTTCGACCTGCTGTGGATACAGATTCACCGAACCCGTCCGCCTCTCTGCCAACGAGAACATCATCATCTTTGGCTTTGCCAACAACTCCATCAACGCCCCGCGATCCTTCGTTTGCTTCGTATACATCTCCTCAAACGCCTTCCGCACCAGCTGATGCACCGGATTCGAAAGACACTCCTCCTCCCCCAGCGTCTTTTCAATATGCATCAGGATCCTCTCCGAAGACACCAAACACTGCACCCACCCTGTGGGAGTGGTTTGACCAACATCCGTCTGCAACCACCATTCCAACAACATGATCAAGGTCGTAATCTCGTATCGGTACTGCACACGAACGGGATAGCCTGTCAAGGGCTCAAAACGGATCTCCTCAATGTCCTTCTCCACCAGACGCTGAGAATTCTTCAGACGAATCTGATCTGCCTTGTTCAACACCACACCCTTCTTGCCCTTCTTCTTCGCTCCGGTGGCAACAACAGTGGCGGCAGGTGGTAATGTCCAGGAGGCCGCATCCTCGATCCGTCGGTACAACCAATGATTCGACGACGTGGATCCAAATCTCTTCTTCCACCGGTCTCGGACATAGACCGCAATCTGTTCGGTATCAAAAAGATACCCAGCCTCACGAAGTCCAAAGATCGGATCCTCTTCCTTCTTCTTCCTCTTTCCCATACTCTCCACAATCGACGTACCCGCCCCAATCAACTGCTGGATCATCTCCCAATTGTCCGGCTTCTCCTCCAACGACTTCCAATCCATCCCGTTGGATTTTTCTGTCATGGTGTAATTATTTCTGTCTGTCTGTTTGTTTGTTTTCTGTATTTTGTAAATTCAAGAATTGTCAATTTTTATAATGAATACAATCACTAAAATAACTCAAAATAGATATTTAAACAGTAATATTCACTCCAGGATTCATTTTTAAGGATCATTTATTTACTTTACATTTTATTGTTCGAGAGCGCGTGAAGCATGGGATACACGACTGTTAACCCGGAGTAGGACACAATCAAGTAGAACCGGTACACCACGATGAAGATTGCAATGGCGGCAATACATAGAATCGCCATTCCTACCTTGTTATACTTGTTGACGTCATGGTGATCATAAATCTGTCCCGAGACTGGATCGGTATAGATATCCACCTCTTTTCCTTTTTTGTATTTTTTGATATACTTTCGAATCTTTTTTTCAGGGACCGTCATCGTGACGATGGATGGATTTGAGTTTGGGTTTGGTAATATCTCAAGATCTACCTTGTACATGTCATCAGAAATCCGAATGATGTTTACGATGTATCCCTTGTTTTGAATCAACCCGGTTTTATTTTTATTCTTTCCCATCAGGCAAAGTAATCCGTACGTGCCCACAATAATCACGAATAACAACACAAAAAGCTGCACATAGGCTAAAAATTTCCCGTACGCATACAATCCACTGATTACATTGGATGCATTGGATGCATTGTTCTTCCTGGTTTTTTTCGGTTTTTTCGTGTTATTCATTTTTATCCTCCTTCCGTCCAAAAATGTATTCATCCTCTCTTTTTGTTTTTTTAAACTTTACGAATAATTTAAAAAAAACTTAGGAAAAAAAATCCTTTTCCAGATCACTGTTATTCCGTTCCTTCAAACACAACAAGGTTTGGTACGTTTCTACCGCGGCCAAAAGATTCCCCTCCTGTGCATATTCATACGGCCCCTTCTTCTTGTGCAATAAATGAACCGTCATGGGAAAATCCGGATCCACACGATACGTCGTCACCTCGTCATTCATATCCTCGCGAAATAAACGAATATCCTGGATAAGTTCTCGTTTAACTTCGTATTTGATTGGCGGGATGCCATCCATATCCGGATCCTCCTCCACCAACGACCTCATCTGCATCACCCGCCATCGCAACTCCGATAATTTCTTGCCCGATCCCGTAGGAACCCCAGGATCCGTTCGCACCATGGCAATCAAAAAACGCCTGTCCTTTAACAACAACGATTCAATACGCACCGCGTACACATCATACTCCACCCCCTTGTCCACATAAGATTTTGAAATTTTGAAAAACACAGGATCCTGGAAATACTCTTTCATCTTTTCATATAATAACTCCACATGAGGATCATACCCCAAAAACATGACCATTTTTATTGGTTTTGTTTCCATATAGACCGAATGTTTAAATCATTGTTTTTGTGCGTTTTTGTGCGTTGCGCCGCACACCGCGCTTGATCGGAGGGGGGTCGGCGGGGGGAAGGAGGGCTCTCGTTAGAGAGCACCGACGGACTGTGTCCAGGGTTTTTCGGGTGGTTGTGGAAAGTGATCGGTTGTTATCGGTTGTTATCGGGTGTTTACCAGGAAACCCTGGCCACAGTCGATCGGTGCTCCTTGCGGAGCCCTCTCTCCCCCCGCCGCCGGGAGTATTTAAAGAAATAAACCAATAATCATCTCTTTAAATACCCCCGGCGGCGGGGGGAAGGAGGGATCTCGTTAGAGAGCACCGAGTGACTGTGTCCAGGGTTTTTCGGGTAGTTGTGGAAAGTGTTCGGGTGTTATCGGGTGTTATCGGTTGTTATCGGGTGTTTACCAGGAAACCCTGGCCACAGTCGATCGGTGCTCCTTGCGGAGCCCTCTCTCCCCCCGCCGCCGACCCCCCTCCGATCAGCGCGGTGTGCGGCGCAACGCACAGTGCACCTTGCGGAGCCCTCTCTCCCCCCGCCACCGGGGGTATTTAAAGAGATGAAGATTGGTTTATTTCTTTAAATACCCCCGGCGCCGGGGGGAAGGAGGGCTCTCGTTAGAGAGCACCGACGGACTGTGTCCAGGGTTTTACTGGTGGTTGTGGAAAGTGTTCGGGTGTTATCGGGTGTTCACCAGGAAACCCTGGCCACAGTCGATCGGTGCTCCTTGCGGAGCCCTCTCTCCCCCCGCCGCCGACCCCCTCCGATCAGCGCGGTGTGCGGCGCAACGCACAGTGCACCTTGCGGAGCCCTCTCTCCCCCCGCCCACTGATAAAGCGCGGTGTGCGGCGCAACGCACAGCACAAAACAGTTAAAAAAAGAGACGACGGATTTCGTCGACGAGGCGGGGGCTGGGTCGTTTCATGGCGCCAAGGATTTTATTTCTCCACGCGACATTATCTTGGAGGCCTTCCTGAATAAACGTCGCGATACATCCTCCAAACAGTGCCGAGATCGACTCTGCCGTACCAAATCCCATCCGAGGCACCATGCTCAAGGCTCCTGCGAGGATAAGCGAAGGACCGATATGATCGCTTCGTTTCGCGGCGCGGGCGTGTTTGGTCACCTCTTTGGAAAACGAGAGGGATCGCCAGAGGGCTTCCTGGGCTGATGGTTCTTCCATGTGTTTTTCGGATTCGTCCACGAATTTTTTGCGACAGTATTCGTACAACGCATCGAGATACAATACGGTCTCGGATACGGACATGGTTCGAATCACAGAAGACGTTTTTTGTTTCCTTTTTTCCGACATTATGGACGGATCGCACACGCCAAAAAATGTTGCATGGGACATCTGGGACAATGCAGAAACCCCCTGAACATTTTTTGGACACGCACCCTCAATCACCTTGATATATAAAACTTCCTGTTTCGGTAACTCTTTTTGGTCGCCGGTCATTGCCAGTGCTGCCGCGTTGCAAAATTCCATGACCCGATGATCCTGGTCGTGGTAGCGTCCGTCTTTGATGCTTGCCCACAAATCATTGGTCGTCTTTCTTTCCACCACCGCAAGAATCGCATCTTCCTTTGCTCCCCCAGGGTATAATTTCCTTGCCATGATCCAGATATCCCCAACGGCCAACGTCGTCTTTTCCAACACATTTTCTTTACTGATGGGAAGAAGAACAACGGGTGGCTGTTGTTTTTGGATGGTGGTTCGAAGGAGGGATGTTCCACCCATAAGACCACTACTATTGGTGGATGTCGTGGTCGTCGTCGTCAAAGCACGCCACAAATCGTGTTCTCGATTATCAATCATGACAACAATAGATCGGATCATCCTTCGATGACTTTTTTTTTTATAATAATTACACAAATTTTAAAATGTCCTTTTCTAATAAAAAAAAATATTGAATCCTCTCGGTAAAAGATAATGACGACAATCACGACGACATGCACCATTCATGGCATCGGTCCTTATTTTTCCGGAAGGGACACCGAAAAACAAATCACGGTGTTACGGTCAAGATGGGACACATCGGAAACACTCCAAGATCGCATCCTCCTCGAAATTGGCGACAACCCCTTTTCGGCACGTTTTCCAAATGTAAATAATCATGAACTTGAAACCATCCGTTTGGATTCGTTGCAATTCACCCTCACCCAACGCCCTTCCACTTCCTTTTCCTCTCTCTTAGACACCGTTCGGACCTCTCCACGATCCCATTTATGGTCTACGGAAGACATTCTATGGTGCTGGTTGGATCACATTCAAATTCAGATGGCGACTGCGGAACCCGATACTATCCAAGACACCATTGAACGCCAGCTTCAGAAATCACCCGAGATTCGCACTCTCCATCTTTTCCTCCCTGGTGAATCACCTTTGGAATGGTACGCCCGAAAAAGTCTTTCCCCGTGGAAAACCAAGGTTCGTTACGCCGTTCCCCTTCCACAACTGGATGCCGCCCTCATGACAGAACAAGGGGAAGAAAAAGATTGGGTAAATTCTTTGCTGCATACCGATCCAATTCCTCACGGAATGATTGACACCCGATCTTGTTTTGTCTACAATGTCGAACCACCGACGACCACACTTTCTTTGAAAGATATTTTTTATCAGATACGTCTTTCCAATTGGATTCCAAACGGTCCCACCAATACCTGTCTTTGTTTATGGGCCCCGACGAGTGGATTTGACGAGGCGGTCGTACAACTTCTTCCCCAGAGCCTTTCCTTTCCGTGGAACGGTCTTTCTCCCGGTTTTTTTCCCTTTTTGAACTTTGGCGAAGCCTCTCGTGTGACACCTTCCGAGGTCAAGGCCGAGATGGAACGCGTGTTCAACACAGACATCCAGCAAGACACGATTTACTTGTACCACGATTCGTTTGGGTGGGCGACGTTTGAAAATCCAACGACGAAAAGTTTCCGCATACAGATTGTGAAAAAACCCGCCATCTCTGTTCGTGATATGGATCTTCTCTTACAATGGGAAAAGTTTATGGGACTCTCCTCTTATCAGTACGATCGTTTCCGCACCGTCCAGGATATGGGATCGTACATGTTCTTTCTCTTTCGCGGCATTCCCCAAGAAGATTTTTCGTGGTTTGTTTTTTACGATTTGTTGGTCTCTGATAATCTCTTTCTCCGATTTTTTCGCATCTCCCAAAAACCAACCCTCCTCCCCACCACAGAAACCACTTTACGATCGTCCCCAACCAGCGTGTTGGATCTGATTCTACAACCCAGTGCTTGCTCCCTATGGAATATCTCCTCGAGTACACAAGCACCCATGATTACCATCTGTCTCTATCTCGAAGATATCGACGATGTGGATGCCGACGAAAACCAACAGGAAGAGGAGGAAGAGATAATAGGAGGGGGTGTCGAGGAAAGCAAAACAAGGACCACCACAACAAGGACAAGAAGAAAACCCCAACACAACATTGAACTGCACATTAAAACTCATTTTCCAGTGGATCAAGCCGTCTTGCCCTCCATGACGGATTTCTTCCGAAGCCTTATCTTGTACACGTCGAAAAAACAAGACGAGGTGATGGATCAATTCGAAGAGTTGGGTGTCAAATCGTTGGTCAAGTCCTTGGAACAAAAGTTCATGTCCGGTCCAGGCCTCAAGGCACCGCCGCTTCAAGACCTCACCACGCTTTTTCCCAGGATTTTTATCCCCAACTATTACAAGAGTTTGTGCCAGGCACGACTCCAGCCGCTCCTGCTGACCGACGACGAGGCCCGTGAGATCCCCAATGAGGAAGAACGCATGCTCTTCCCCGACAAGGAATGGACCGATCCGTTCGGTATGGTCGTGAAGCCACAGTGGTACGGGTGTCAATCTTCCGTCTGGAAGTACCCAGGCCTTAAAAGGAATGACCACGAAGAGGCCGTCTTTCCCGTGGTTCCCTGTTGTTACAAAAAACCCCAGCACAAGACCAACCGGAACAAGCTCTTAAAAATCGACCTCGGTGTGGATATCATCTCTGTGAAACGAAAAGATAACATTATTCGTAAGAACAAGATCATTCGTTTTCCAGGACAGATTGGTATCGTATTTCCTCTTTTTCCGGAAGTGCGCGATTTCTTCCTCTGGAACTACTCCGACCTGGATATCTACCGCATCGGTGTTCATAATTCGCCCTACTCTTTTATGGAATGTCTGCAGTACGTGGCCTTTTCCGGGAAAAATATGCCTGCGGAGGAATACTACCCCTTCCGGCTCATTAACATGATTCATGAACACCGCGGCCTGGTTCAAAACAATATCCCGTTCCGAACCACCGAGGATCTTGTCCAGGAAATTCGAAATCCAAGCCGCGATTTTTGGATTGATCCACGCATTTTCTTACCCCTCTTGGAAAAAGTATTTGAAACGCATATCTATGTCTGGACCTCTCTCGGTCGTAAAGATGATTCCATGCACCTGATACGGTCAGAAACACCCCGTATTTATACCAACTGTGTCTACCTGCTGATGCACTTTGGTGGACGCATGAACGTTCTCATTCATAAACCCTACCCTCAATGTGAGCTCCTTGCATGGAAACCGTTTTTGCCCCTCGGAGAATCCTTGCTGTCCACCGGTCTCCATCTCCGTTTTGAAACACGTTCCTTCCCTCTCGTTCGTTACCCCGACCGTCTATGGCGACGTCTCATGATTAGTCAACAATCTCCCCTTTGGACATCCCAGTGCCTCTTCCCCACCGGCGAAATCATGGGTCTCCAATTCAAGATTGGTGAGGATCCTTCGTCGTCATCAACATCCTGTCTGTGGTTTTCGGGAAATGCGTGTCTCGCTTCGTTGGATCTTCCCATGATGGGTATGACAACGACACCCTCATGGATGCCGACCGTACAGAATCAACACCAACATTTGATGGATACCATCCTCACGCTTCAAAAACGATGGGGGACACACCTTCATTTCCAAAACACTGTTCTTCAGGTTCATTACAAAAAGAAGATTTTCTGGGTGTGGCGTTTCAACGTGCTGGACTCCCCATGGATCCATCTCGTCTCGCATCGCATGGAATCCGATGATCTTCGATCTATTATCCGTCTTTTTGTTTCTTCCTCCTCCTCCACCGAAACAATTCCCATCAATCCCATCGTGGAATGTTCCTCCCCACCCTTTCGACTCCTTCCCGTATTGAATATTATGGTCTCTGCAACGGTGACTCCCACGACCTCCATGACCCCGACCCTTCACCCTTATCATTACCAACGTCAAAAACAGGTGATCAAAATGGTGACAGAGGCCACCACCTATCTTTTTCGACACTTTCTGGCTACGATGACTGGTACAACAACCACCTCGATCACGACGTGGGAGGAAAAGATTCAGCATTTTCTCACACGACATACCAAAGTGAATGTGGGTTTATACAAGAATGTGCCTTTTCCTCTACCGTCCACGATTGGTGGTATCCTCTATTTCTGTTGTTCTATTTCTGATCTTTCTTCTTTACCTACCCTGCCGATTATCCAACTACCCACTCCAAAAATGGTATCACGTCTATCGTACCTCTTGCACTGGAAGATGGTTCACGAACCAAATGGAATGACACCTCTACCCGATCTGAAAACTCTGATTCCTTTGCCGTATCACTCTTCTTCCCAAGAACAACCATATCTTTCTTCGGTCGATCCGAGGACCGTTGTTTACCCTTTGTCGAATTTCTTCCACATGTTCTACCCGACACGCCAAGAAATTCACCAGGGAACCATAATGTCCTCGATGACAAAGACAGAAACGTCTTTCAACACCGGTCTGCTTTCCGTCATGATACCTCCTGTTTTTCCAACCACCATGAGTCGTCTTGTGGATATTTTCAGGGATCCTGTCAACCTGCCCATGTCAATCTTTCATGACGAAAGTTTTTACGCATCTGTGATTCCTGTTTCTGCCCTGCAAACATTTATCGAAGAAACGTGTCCTCTTTGGGTGGATGTCGAAGATTCCCCTTTTGTGTTGAAAAAAGAATGTTTAACCGCCGTGGCAAACGAGGATAACTTCATGTGCCCGGGAACATTCCAGTGGTCCCATGAAACCCATTCCTACCATTACATGCCTCCTCTTTCGGATCATCGATCGACTTTTGTGGTTCCAATACCACCACCGACAGCGGATGAGGAACCGAAAGAGGCACTGGTGCTTCTTCATCCGACATTCTTTGAGAAAGACGATGTGTTGTAAACAAAAGGTGGTACGTGGGTGGCATGACACACCCCACGGTGACAAGAAGGACTCCCAAAAACGTGGCAAGGCGGAAGGGTGTGCCCAATACCCATCGATCCAAAATGATGGAAAATGGAACATCTAAAAATCTCCACAACATGACCCCAATAGTCTTTGATCGCTGCAACGCCATCACGCGAAATAATTGCGCCACCACCGCCAACACTCCTGCCGCGAGGATACGCATCCAGTGATGACTTGAAACCGGCGGAAGATGTATCGATTCGTACAGAACCCCTGGAAACGCAATCGCGGTCGTGTACAACATGGGATAAAGGCTGATGAGGGGTGGTGATTCTGTGGACATGGAACGGATCGAAAGATTCACAATCGCTTGACAAAATGTCGATCCTCCCGCCGCCAGTGCCCCTATAAGAAACGGGATGGGGTTTTTTTGATGAGGACCATTACGGAAGAGATGATCCCACCCGATAAGAAGTAACCCATGAACACAAATCACGACACCAATCATCTCTATCCCGGAAAAAGGTTCTCCTGCTGGTGCTGGCATGTTGATCCTCCCCCTCATAGCTCGTTGTCGGTAAAACACTACGTAATAACAACACCCAGTCCATATTGGTGATAACGATAAGAAGGTGGTGGCGACACACAGATCCAGGAAATAGAGCGCCGTCATGCTCCCCAAAAATGCAATACCACCCAAGACGCCTCGGGTATGCAACGCCATTTTGTGCTCCCCAAAAACATTTGTCATGTTCATGTTTCTATTTCTACTGATCCATAAAAGATGTAGAATTAACGCAGTCGTGGTTCCCGAAACACCCCTCCAGAAAGAAGATTGCCATACGGTGTCACCCGTTGTTTTTAAATCAAGATATTGTAACGAATAAGACAAGGCCGAACATATCATGCACACACTCGGCCCAAAAAATACTGACATTCGTTTGTACCTCCGAAGGAATTGATTTAAAAAAATGTTGATTCTTTAAATAGTTTACTGGTTTGATGGGGATGGAGGGAGAGAAGGAAATAAATAATTTTTATTTTTTTTCATGAGAATAAACAATGATGAAATATCAATTACCAAAAGATGTGCCCATGTTATGTGTAGTGTTTACCCTTCTTCAATTATTGGTGATCCTTCTTCTTTCTCTTATCTACTTGGAGATCCACCGGATACGAACGATGTCACTTCCGTCCCTTGTTGCATCACCTCCCCAACGTCAACAACAACAACAAGCAACGATTAATTATTACCGGACACTTCCTCATTCTGCCTTTTGCAACCGTGCGACTCCTCTTTCTGTTTCTGCATCGACCACATGATCGTTATTCATGGGGTATCCAAACGATTCAAAATCGATTTTATACCATGTCCGGATCGTGTCTTCGGTTGCTTTGCTCCAGCGAGTCGTATCATTCACAGGGGTGTGTTTGTTCTTGGGTTTAGGTTTTTTGGAGGATGATAAGGAGGATAAGGGTAGTTTTAGATCCAGGCTATGAATAAGATCTTGAAAAAGCGTTCCTGTTGCAAGGTCTTCAAAACGAAAGAAGAACTTTTGGAGGATCTTGTCGTGTTCCATTCCTTGTAAAAATTCCATCTGGGGAATGAAATGATTATCCAGGAAGGATGGATCCCGGTCATACCCGTCTTTGGCAAACTGAATAAAGGAATCAAAATCAGAGAGTCCGCGTTGAACGGTTTCGGGATCCAGTCCCCAGATGTCATAATCCAGCGGTCTTACAAATACTTTTTTTTTCAGGTACCAATATTCCGATAATAACCGATCATAAGGATTCCTGAAAACGACAAAGACCCGATCGATCGTTTCCCAGAATGTTGGCGGAAGAATCTTGAGAGTTTCTCGGAATGTAAGGTGTTGGAGGCTACACCTTGATTGGTAGATGAGACTGCGTTTCACAAACTTGTCCCATGGCGTGTAAAGGTATTGGGGTTCCTGACGGAACATAACATGATCCCTGAAAAAATGTTCAATCGTCGTACCCCCATTTTTTGGAATGTGCAGAAACAGAATTTTCTTTTCCGTTTCGGACGGTCGATAGAATAAAGGCATCGATCAATCGTTTTGATTTTCTCCTCGTCATGTTATTAAATTTTATAGTTTTTTTCTATATATATTTATATAAAATTTAATATATAAATATATAACCTA
>Ga0214919_10003554_pt1 | contig 23464 bp, 25 predicted proteins | sample LL1503_MetaG_FD_177994 | JGI IMG/M metagenome (GOLD analysis project Ga0214919, IMG submission 177994) | Freshwater microbial communities from Lake Lanier, Atlanta, Georgia, United States - LL-1503 | ecosystem: Environmental > Aquatic > Freshwater > Lake | place: USA: Georgia | collected... | reverse complement strand
CTGATATGTTTAACTACCCAGCAACATTAACAAAAGATGGCGGAACATTCTTGGTAACTTTTCGAGATGTTCCAGAGGCAATTACTTTTGGTACTGATAAAAAAGAAGCACTGTTAAATGCAGTAGATGCCTTGGAAACCGGTCTCTCTTTTTATGTCGATTCTCGTAAACCGTTGCCACTGCCAAGCAAAACGAAGCGAGGCGAGATTACTGTCTCGCCAACCGCGCTGGAGTGTGCAAAATTAGGCGTGTACCAAGCAATGACCGAACAAGGCATCAAGAAGTCCGAATTGGCTCGTCGCCTTGGCTGGCATATGCCTCAAGTTGATCGCTTATTTGATTTACGTCACGCTTCAAAATTAGAGCAAATAGAAGCTGCAGCTTTAGTTCTTGGCCGTCATATCGAAGTCAGAGTAGCTGCTTAAAGTTTTACACATAGCTAGGCGAGTGTTCATCCACTTCTGAAACAGAGATCCCCTTGCTTTTCAAAATCTCATTACGCAGCAAAACACCTAAAACGGAAGACAAGTCTTCAAGACGCAAACCTTTGGAATAAGCGTACTCTTTAGCATTTAAGAGTTCAATGTCGTTCAACACACCAGGAAACTGCTTACTAGCTACCCGCATTGATTCCACCTGGATGTCATACGCATTTTTTGGAAATTTTTCTTCTACCAATCCAGATAACTTTGAAAATTCGGGCTTCAGCAGAAGATCAAACCCAATGCTCGCGCTTGCCTCTAGCCCTGTATGAGTGAGCACAATTGGACTAAAAGATTTAACAAGTGGGTTTTTTAGGGTATTGTTGTAAATGAGTTCAGTAAGTTGCTCTAAACGAATAAGGGTTTTCTCCAAAGAAAGTGCGCCGTCAATCTTTTGATTGAGATGTGAAAACCTTTCGGTCCACCCACCGATTTTTAACAAAGCATATCCAGTCGCAACTAAAAGCGCCATCAAAACAAAAATGCTGGAATTGAGTTGAGCACTAAGTTTTAGAAAAATTTCAGTCATAAATAAATCGTAACTTATTAGTTAGGAAATGTGAAGAATTTGACTCAAAAAATTGGGTATACAACTTAAATCGCTAATTAAAGCCTGGTTGACAGAAAAACTACGAGTTACAACAAAGGGACTTTATTGACACAGACTTTAAGCGTATCTACAATGTAGACACGTACAAGGAGAAAAGCATGGAAGCTGTCATTCGCAAATGGGGTAATAGTCCGGCACTGCGCCTTTCCAGTGCAGTTCTGAGAGATGCGGGCTACCAAATAGAACAGAAGGTTGAGTTGGTTGTTTCTCGCGGTCGCATCATCATTCAACCTTCAAAAAAAATTGAGTACGACCTGAGCCAACTTGTTAATGGTATCAATACTAAAAACTCACACGGAGAGACTGATTTTGGCAAACCAGTTGGCAAAGAGGCTCTTTAATGGCAGCCTCATACGTCCCAGATACTGGTGAAGTTGTTTGGCTAGATTTTGACCCTCAAGCCGGACACGAACAAGCAGGACATCGGCCAGCGCTAGTCATTAGTCCGTCCACCTATAACGGCAAAACCAAATTGATGGTTTGTTGTCCCATGACCACCAAAATCAAAGGACATCCTTTTGAGGTAGTCACACAGGTAGATGGCGTTGATTGTGCAGTGCTTACTGATCAGCTGAAATCTTTGGACTGGAAAATTCGACGTGCCAAGAAAAAAGCAGTTGTGTCATTTGAAACCATGCTTCACGTCAAGGCCAAAGTGAAGGCTCTATTACAAATTGCGTAAACCTTGCTTTACCCATCTTGCTTGCGATTGAAACATGCTCATCCACTTCATCCGCAACGGCCCCTCTTACCTGCCTGAGATCGACGCCTACTGCGCATACATCCAATCGCGCGGACACCAAACCATGGTGCATGACATTAGCCACACAGTGCCCAGCAGTGCATCAGTCGTATGGTGGTTCTGTGGACGCGTATCATTGCGAGAAGCGCACCGATTGCGCGGTGCATTTCAAATCCATGAATACGCCTCTGCATCTATCCCTCCTTATGCCTTGGTCAAAGACCAAGTGAAACACTGGACGCAACCACGCCCTGATTACCGTCTCTACCAAAACGGCTGGGTACGTGAACGCATGGGTTTTGCTGATGGTGTACCGCATGCCTTGCGTGATATGGGTGTAGCAGAACATTTCTTCGATGCACCTTCACACACTCCAGCACCTGAATTTGATTTCGTCTACTTGGGCGAGATGTCGCGTCTGTTGGTGTTTATCCCTGTCTTGCAAGCGATCCATGCAGCAGGTCGCTCTCTATTGCTGGTGGGTGACGTACCCACAGAATTACAAATACATTTGCCACCCAACGTGAGCTGCTCAGGCCGTGTAGAGCATGCGCAAGTCACTCGCCATTTACGCCGCGCACGGTTTGGTTTGAACTTGGTACCCAACGCCACACCGTTTCAGCAACAAACTTCCACCAAAGTTCTGGAATATTGCGCCGCGGGTTTACACGTGGTGAGCAATGCTTACCCTTGGGTGCGTTACTTCATGGCGCAGCACAAGGCAAATTTTTATTTGCTCAACGATGATGCGCCATCTCTTGCCACTAGTTTTGGTGAAGCTTTAGATGTCTACCCTTATGAAGTACCTGATGTGCGTGCACTGGCTTGGCCACAAGTGCTCGACACCTTACTTTTGTGGCGCACGATATTGCGATGAACATCACTAGCAAAATTGTTGCTCTCTCTAGCGCTGTAGCGTTTGCGTTGCAAATCGCTTTGGCATTGCTGATGTTGCGCTACTTCTCGCCAGATGAAGTGGGCGTGTTTTCTGTGATCAGTCAAATTGGGTTTTTCTGGACCACTTTGGCACTAGCGCAAACGCCCTTGCGATTGCTGGCGAACCATGGCGCCTCCGTTTTTGAGGATGCACGACATGCTTGGGTTTCCAGCATGCAACGTTTTATGTTGCTTTTGCCTGTTGCCGCACTGGCTGTGTGGTGGAGCGGTTTGTTATTTATCAACGCGCTATTGTGGGCGCTCTTGCTGTCACTGTGTCAATTGACATGGATGATTGCGCAAAGCATGCGTTTACGTATGGTGACTGTTTGGGCACAAGCGGGGGTACGTGTATTACCGCCATTGGCGGCTTTGCTGTTTACTGCTGCTGCGGTTTTCGTTCAATGGAGCGGGCCAGCACTGCTTGTTGCTGCATTACTAGGCTATGCGATAGGGGCGGCTTGGCTACTGCCTGCTTTGCTATTTTCAAGACCAAAACTACATGAGGCTTCACATGTGCCCCTTTCAACAATCATGGGTGATGACCGCTCTGCCACCCTCCGCATGGCGCACACTCTGTTTGATGCACTGCTAGCCATGTCAATTGTTGTAATGTGGCAACGACTCTACGGGGAACAAGAAACAGGTTGGATGGCTTCTACGCTTCGCTTAATTGGTTTTGTACCGGCTGTTATCAGCATGGCCGGATCACAAGTTATGTTAGCCAAGCCTCAAATCTCTTTGCCTAGACCCTTTATGATTGGTATATATGGTTTTATCTGTGTTTCTTTTTTGGCAAGTTGTTATTATTTCGCATGTAAATTTGGATTGCTTGATATAAAGTGGCAAGGTTTGACACCTTATTTATTGCCTATCGTAATATGGCAAGGCTGTTCTTGCATTGCTGCTGCATATAGTTATTTACCTTTTCAAATGCAAAAAGCAAGATATTACTCTTTTATTTGTATTGGTGGCTCTATCATACAAGGACTTAATCTTTTAGCTCCGATCTGGATTTTTGAGCGATTAAGCGCCATGTTGCATATGTATTGGTATGCTATTTCCTATAGCATTGTTTTGCTTACAATCAGCTGGATAATTAGCAAGACTCATTCGAAAAAAATATAATTATAGAAATTTAATAAGATGCTATCAAAAATTATTAAGACATTCAAGGCTTTTAATAGAAATCGCATTCAAGTAAGGCGGAATGCTAAATTCCAAAGTGTATTGAACAATAACTTTGATAGAAGTAATCTTTCTATCGAGGCACTAACAGAATTATTGCATTCGAATAATTCAACTTTACCTGAGACAACTAATCTCGAAAAATTTGCAGTGTATTCAGTATATTTCGGAAAAACTGCTACTAAAACAATAAGAAATAAAAAAACAAATACGAAATATAAACATTTCTTTATATCAAATAATAAAGAAATTTTACATACTGCACAATCTAATGGTTGGCATCCTATATTTGTAAATCTACCAGTATCAAAAAATAGATTGGTTTCAGCGCAACAAGCAAAAATAGTCAAGGCAATGCCTCATCTATTACCAATACTTAACCACTTTGAATTTCTTTTTTATATTGATGATAAAGTTGATTTTAATGTCGAGAAAATTTTTGCATTTATTAGTTCTTTAACAATTAATAATAATTCTATTATTATTAGAAATCACCCTTCGAAAGCAAATAACATCTTGAGTGAGTTTGCCGAAGCTATGATACAACCACGATATCAAGCCCAACGCGATCAAACAATTTCGTATATAACAAACAAGATAAAAAGTGGGTATTCGCTTAGAACCGAAAATCTTTATTGGACCTCAGCTATATTAAGGAATATGTCGCATCCTGATACCAGGAAAATAAACGAAGACTGGTATTCGAATATATTAGAGTGCGGAATTGAATGTCAAATCTCCTTTGATTTTATTGCTCAAAATTATAATACCATAGGTATAATGCCTTTTGAAATAAATTAATTAATGAAGTTTATACCACACGCTATTTAAAAACCAGAATTCTTTTATAGATCTCGATTTTTTCTGCATGCACAAATAATTTATTGTTATTTTTATAGTTTTTCTTATCCCCCGAAGTGTCTAATCCATCGATGTTTAGCTCGACTAGATTATTAGATTCAAGAATTTTATAAATTATTTCTTTATTTTTACTATTTTCCAAGATTTCGAGAATTATTGTTGGACTAAGCTTGTCTAAAATTTTAAACATACCCTCAAGCACCATATGTTCACAATTTTCTACATCGATTTTTATAATTACTTCTAACCCAACATTAATTTTATCAAATAATACATTATCAAGGGTATCAACATTTACAACAATGCCCGTTGAGTTTTCTTTGAAATTTTTGTCTAAAGAAGCGGAAGTTTCAATTAGAGCGCCCTCTCTTGGCGAATACAATAAAGACGAACCTTTTACTTGTCCCACTGCAATATCAAAAGTTTCTATTTTTTCTTTAGCCTTATTCAAATTTATATTTTTTTCTAAAATATTATATATATAAGGCATTAGTTCGAACGAATAAACATGAATTGCATTAGCTGAATAAGCAAGTAAAGAATAATATCCAGTGTTCGCCCCTATATCTATAAATATTGATTTTTTATGATTTATCAATTTAACAATAATCATAGGGATTGGAGGCTCATATCCATGCCAACCAAACCGTATGATATTAATGCAGACTTGATCTTTGAAGTATTCAGACTTCATAACAAATTCTTTAATTAGATTGCTATCTGATTTTATTTTGTGAATATAATCAAACTCTTGATTGAAAACCCAAATTAGTCTCCAAAATTTTTTAAAAATTGATACCTTTAATTTCATAATTTTTTGATTGTAAACTTTTTTCAATTCGTTATTTTTAATCTTTAGACGATCCAATATGCACAATTACTCCATTACTTTTGCAACATTAAATTGCCTTGAATATACAAAAAAATGTATTGACAGCTTAGTTTCATCAGGTGCGGATCCTGAAAAAATCATTGTTGTTGACAATGCATCTACCGATGGCACTCAAAAATATTTACAGCAATTAGAGATTGGCGATGTGATCTTAAATAAGCAAAATCTTTCATGCGGAGCCGCATGGAATCAAGGTATTTTGAGCCGGCAGACTGAGTGGACGATTGTTATGAATAACGATATTATCGTCGCCCCCAATTTTGTGGAACGTTTAATAAATTTTGCAAATGAAAATCAACTGCTACTTGTTTCTCCCGCACGAATTGATGGAGAACTAGATTATGACTTCGCATCGTTTTCAACTAATGCTCAACTTAAGTTACGAAATGCTATTCGCTGGGGATCCAGCAATGCTATATGCATGTGCATCCACTGGTCTTTATTCAATAAAATTGGTTTTTTTCGCTCTGACCCGAATTTATTAGGATTTGAAGATGGTCTTTTTTATAACGAAGTACGAAAAAAGAACATCGATCATGCGACAACTGGTCAATGCTGGATACATCATTTTGGCGAGGTTACACAAATACACTTGAAGAAAGAGCTGGGGAAAAAAGATGATGGTTTATTAGTAAAAGTAAATGACAGGAAATTATATGGTCAAACATGGTTGGATAGAAAACTTTATCGACACCGACTATTAAAAGCCCACCAGTCATTTCGCAAAGAAGAGCTTTTAAAGTATGAAATGACACTACATGGAGTGAGATTTAACAAATCATTCAATTGGCTTTAGTTGAAGCATTCTTTTTTTAACAATCTCTGAGTTTATTTTATCTTGCGATTTGTTGTTTTCAGTGTGATACAAATGTAAAACTTCAGTACACCATGCGCCTGATTTTCTTTTAACACCACTTAGGCTCATACGAAATACTAAATCAACATCTTCATGACCCCAGCCATATATATCTTCAGAAAAACCATTAATATTTATTATGTCATTTTTCCATGCCGCCATATTACATCCTTTAATTCGCCTCCAAACAAACTGGTTGTAATTTCGATATAAGCTAGATGGCAATTTAATCCATAAAGGCATGAATTTATTCATGCGTCCAGTTAATCGATGGAATAACGATCTTGTTTTAATACTATTAAAATCCAAATAATTTTTCTCACACAACTTCTGAGATAAAGATTCATTTAAAAGTATGCGACTGCCAGTTACTATGGTTTTTGCTTGGGATAGCATTCGGTGTTTCTCAATGAAGTCTGGTTGCGTAATACAATCACCATCAAGAAAAATTATGTAATCACCTAAAGTCATTTTAATGGCCTTGTTAAGAATTAATGTTTTCCGAAAACCTAAATCTTCTTGCCAAAGATACTTTATATTGATACCGCTTATTTTTTTTTGAAATTCTCTTACTAATTCTTCCGTATTTTTATTGGAACCGTCATCCGCAATAATTATTTCAAATACTTTATCATTTTGCAATAAAAGAGATTGGATGCAAAGATTAAGTGCGGAAGGCCAATTGTATGTGGCAACAATAACGCTTATTAACATGTGAAATTATTGATTAAATAATGGAACGGCGAGATTTTAGCGGAGTTAGCAAACCCCCTTTAACATTTAAAATCGCAGCTATTTCAAGAAAGAATAATTCACCCATTCCAACACCAAAGAAAGGGCAATTAAACAACCCCATCACAAATAGCACTGCTATCGCAGAATGCAAGGCGTATTTGGCCTCATAATCAATTTCATTTGAATCTTTTATTAAGGCAACGAAGAATCCAAACATAATCATTAAACCGATAAAACCAAATTCTACCCACCAAAATAAATACTGTTGATGAGGTTGACTTACTGGACTCTTTATCAGTCCTCCGTATTCTTTATATACTTCTGGCATACTCCCAACGCCATGACCCAGTATTGGCTTCATAGCAATTCCATGTATTGTGCCAAGCCACATTTCTAACCGTTCTCCCTCTGAGTTAAGGAGTTGTTTATCAAAATAACTTTGAGTATTGATCCCAATTTCTGTTATGCGTTTAGAGAATGTAGGCGAAATGAAATAAAACAGTAGTGATAAGATTACAGGTAGTGTTAAAGCCATTAATCGCCAGCGTCCTTTTAAAAGTCTGTAGATTTCAATAGTTAAAAATATTAATAAAACAACGTAGCCAGTCCTTCCGCTCATTACAAATACGACATTCAGAAGCATTGCAAAAGTAATTAGTTGCAAAACCCAAACTCCCCAAAGCTTTGCCCAATAATCTTGAAATCCCCACAATACGATAAGCACCATTACTGTCATAACAGGTTGTTCTAAAGTGCTCGTAAACGCAACGCCTTTTTCTAGTGGCATTCTTGTCAATGGGACATCTACACCTAACCACATCAGCCAAGAAATAGAGACGACCAAAATTTGACCATAAATTAACCACTTTAAAGTTGTTAAAGCACGATCTTTATTCACTAACAAATAGAAAACAACTGCAAGCCAAAGAAATCTTGTATGTGAATAAAAATATTTCCATTGAGTGAGAACAAGTGCATCAGACCAAGTCATTGAAATTAAAATCCATGCAACTGCCACAATCATCCAAACAAAAATCATCGGGATTTTTCGAGATCTCATTTTGAATATTTTTTTTCTATCTACGAATATTTGAACAAAAAAGCCTACCAAAAGGATTAGCTTGGAAATAGAAACTGTAGCAGCGCCCAAGCTTACACAAAAGGCAAGTAAGCAAAGAGCAAATAGAGTGTATCTCTCCAAAAACAAACTGCAATTTAATTTGTTAATCAATTCGGCTATTTTTTAAAAATGAGATGATTTTTTTAGACAATTCTAATTTATTTAAGTTGGATTCAATCACGAAGTGTAACTTTGATTAAGTGATGTTTGGGAGCCCAATACATTCCAAAAAAGCGAGCCATGTCGACTGTCGGTAATGAGTAAATAAGAATGATTCGAAACAAATTAAATAACAAAACCATAAAACGATTAGGATTCAAAACACCCATAGAGGCATTACATCAATCACTCAAGCGCGTTGCGCTTCGAACTTGAATCCGCCTTTTACATAATCCAATTAAGTGTTGTTGCGACTTACGATGGAAAGTATAATTAGCCCTCCCGAAATTGTTCAGTATGCACCCTGATTTGCAATGTATTTTCTTTAACATGGATTTCATAATGTAATTCTTACTTGTGCAGTTCGCTCTGGAATATGGGGCTAATTAGCAACATTACTTTCTTTTTCGCATTGTATGGGCTGTAAAAATATTGCAAAAATCTATCAACGTTAATCTTAAATTTTTTGGTTTTTTTATACTTTTCTTAATGTTGCACATGCTATCGGCAGGCATGACTACAGAAGTTACAAATTTGGTATTTCTTGCTTCCTTTTTAGGGTTAACAATTTCAGTGCTTGTTAGCGAAAGCATCACCCACTCAACAGCAGTAAACCATGTTGCTAACTAGCTTTCAGTTGCCTGACGCTCTTGCTCCAAGTGCACCCAATCAACCACATCATCGCTAGGTTGATATCCTGTTACTAATTTCTGTAAGAAACTTCTTATCAATGGCACATCATTGACGCTAAGCGCTAAGTTGAGTGAATGAAGTTGCCCTTGCAGCTGCTCCCATGGCACAAACTTTTCGTGAGCTTTCAAGATGCGGGGGTGTTGTGTAGGCTTTGGGTTGTCGCCGATCAAAAGTTCCTCGTAGAGCTTCTCACCTGGTCGCAGCCCCGTAACTTTGATCTCGATGTCACCATGAGGATTTTTCTCGTTTCTGAGCGTCAAACCGGAAAGCTCCACAATGCGAGCCGCTAGGTCATATATCCGCACGGGCTCGCTCATGTCGAGTACAAAAACGTCCCCTCCCGACCCCATCGCTCCGGCCTGAATAACCAGTTGGGCCGCTTCTGGGATGGTCATGAAGTAACGAGTGATATCCGGATGGGTAATCGTGATAGGGCCACTACTCTTTATCTGCTCACGAAACAAAGGCACTACCGAGCCACTAGAGCCAAGCACGTTTCCAAACCGAACCATCGAAAAGCATGTTCTTGCAACAGTCCTAGAGTTGTTTACGTTGTGCGTGAGTGAATCGGAAGGGGGCTTTGTGTCGTTCAAGCCTTGCAGCACCATCTCTGCTAATCGCTTTGTCGCCCCCATGATGTTGGTAGGCCGCACGGCCTTGTCAGTGCTGATCAGAACAAAGTTCTGCACGCCATTTCTAACGGCAGCCTCTGCGCAAACCTTGGTGCCCCAGACATTGTTACGAACGCCCTCTGCAGGGTTGTGCTCCACTAAGGGCACGTGCTTGTAAGCCGCGGCGTGGTAAATAGTGTGCGGCTTCCAAGTGTCCATGATTTCGTGCATGCGTACTTCATCGCAAACCGAGGCAAGGAGAGGCACCACCTCTAGGTCTTCTCCGATGGAAACCTCACGAAGCTCTAATTCAGACTGGATCAATTGGTGAATTTGGTAAAGCGCAAACTCACTCATATCTACAAGTAGCAAACGTCTTGGCTGGGTCTTGAGCACCTGCCTACACAACTCGCTGCCGATGCTTCCGCCTGCACCCGTCACCATCACGGTTTTGTTGTGCGTGCTTCGGTTAAGGAGTAGGCCGTCGAGTTTGACAGGCTCTCTTCCAAGCAGATCGTCAACGTCAAGTTCACGCACGTCTCTGAGGGTGACCTTGCCAGAGGCAATATCGCTTAATCCTGGAAGCGTTCGAACAGAAAGCTTTGTCTTAGAGAGTAGGCTAATTATTTGGTTGCGCCTCTCCCTAGAAGCAGATGGCATCGCAAGCAGAACGTCCGTGACGCCCTTCTGGTTCGCGATTTCTTCGAGATCAGCTGGGTTATAGATGTTTAGGCCATTTAGGATGTGTCCGTGTAACCGATCGTCATCGTCCAAAAACCCAACCACATGCATCTCGTGGCTATTGGCCATGCCAGAAGCTAGTTGCCTTCCCGCACTTCCCGCTCCGTAGATCAACACTTTAGGCAGAGAAGATTTTTTAATTTCCAACTGGTAAAGGCCGCCTAACCAAACTCGGGCAGCAGACCTCGAAGCTCCCACCAGCAAAAAAACCAGAATGGGCTGGATTAGTCCAATGGTTCTAGGAACTCCCTCCACGCCCATGAACGTGAATATTGCTGAGAAAAAAACTCCGTATATGAGCATCGCCCGGACCATGGTCATCATCGCCGGCATTCCGCTGTAACGAAAGATTGCGCGGTACAGGCCAGACACGACAAATATCGGGACAACTAGGGCCACAGAGGCAGCACTAGTTATCAACACTGGTGCAGATGAGATGATGCTAGAAGCCTGAAACTCTCCAAATCGGAAGTAGAAGGATACCCATACGCTCAAAAGACACAATAATGTATCTACCGACAATACAAGCAATTGCTTGGCGTAACGCGGGATGGCAATCACACGCCTGGCAAGGTGCTTGAGCATGTAAATCATTTACCCATCCGTAGCACTTGGTTTTTAAAATATTTCATAGCCACTAATTATCTGGTACCGATAACGCCCCATATCGTGCCTTTAGCTTAGTTTGATATGAGGTTTTACGGGCATGCCATTGCAGTCCTCGAAGCCCCATGAGGGGCTCCCCTGCCCGCTCCTGCACTCAAGTCGCACGCCGATGAGATCTGCGGGAGGAAACCATCCCTAAGAGAAGTTCGTTTCGCAAAAACTAATTTTATTTGGCGTTTTTATCCTGAAGCACCATGAGTTCTCCTATAGCAGAGGACAGCCTACGCTCCCAAGTCGTCTGGTAGCGCAGCAAACGGAACGAATCCTCACCACTCAAGGTCAGCGAACGCAGCATCAGCTCTTGCATTCGCAAGAAGTCCTTGGCAACCTCATGAGCACTTACGACAACTGAGTTGAGTTCAGCAATTCCCGCAAGTGTTTCATTTATTTTGTTGATGTCTGGGTCCTCATTCGCCCCTGGCAAAGGTTCGTCGTTTTGTGGCTCTCCATACACTTCTTCTTGCCTGCTTGAGTACATTGAATCCAATAACTGCTTTAGCTGGTATCCAACTGAACTTTTTTCTTTTAGTAGTTCATTGGCCGAATTACCCAAACGACGCAACGCCCTGTGGGCTGTTACACCTAAACGACTTGCAACGTCGTTGATAAATCGACTAAGGCTTGGCAGAGCAACATTCAAGTCATCATCATATTCAAGTTTTCCGCCTAATGCATTAATCTCTGACGCGATGGCTGCTATCAACTCTGGTGACAAGCCCATAGGCAGATCTAATTTACGACCAGCACTCAGGGATTGTGCAAATTCGTTCGTCATAGCACATCACTTGCAGAGATCTTTTGCATCACAAGATCAGGGGCTCGCCTAAGGTCTTCTGAAGCGATTTGTAGCTTGACATGCTCAATCTCGTAAAGAGCATCCAACTTGGCTTTGCACAAAGCAATGCGTTGGATCTGCAATTTTTCTAGCGGGGATTCGGGGTGGTAATAAGTTGTTAGCTCTTGCACATACTGCTCAACCAAAATCTTTTGGCCATCACTTATAACGTTGTTGCTTGTTGCTTGTAGCTCCATGCACCAAAGCATTTTGAGATGAAATGCACTTTCCCTTTGCCGTCCTAGGGCTACCACCAGATTTTTTGGAGTTAGAACTCATGGCGTCTGATTTTTTATGATTTTTTAGATACCAAACGGACACCAGGGTTTTGCTCTGGTGAACCTACAAATTCAACGCCCGCTGACTCAAGGGCACCTTTGATGGCTAGGATCGTACGCACCTGTCCAGATGGCACACCCTCCATGACTTCGAGTCTTTTTATTGTGGCCGTGCCGACTCCAGAGTTCTCAGACAGTCGAGCAGAGCTCCAGCGCAACAAAGCTCTTCCCGCACGAATTTGCTCACTTGTAATCAATTCAAAAAGTTTTTATAATGATCCAAATTGGATTATTTAGATTAGGATTCTATTGAAAATTCTAACTTTAAAAGGCTTCAAGATCTACTGGCTCATCTTCAAGGCGCCTACGCCCCCAACACCCTGCGCGCCTACCGCGCAGACATGGAGGAGTACAGCCGATATTGCGAAGAGCACGACCAAAACGCGCTGCCGGGCGAGGCAGAAACAGTGGCCGCATTCCTAATGACCATGACCACCCGTAACATCAAAACCTCAACAATACGGCGCAAGAATAGTTCGATCAGTGCCGTGCACCGGCTGTCCAACCTGACAGACCCGACCAAGAACTCAGAAGTCAAACTGCCCTCAGAAAACTCCACCGGCAGCTGGGTAATCGTTTTGATCAGGCATACGCCATCACTCTTCCCGTTCTCAAACAACTGATAGCTGTGACCGGGGACGACCTGCATGGGCTGCGAGATCGGGCCTTGCTGCTGCAGGCCTATGACTCCATGCGCAGAAGGACAGAGCTTGTGTCATTGCGGGTCGAAGACATGGAATGGCTATCTGAGGACGGAGCTTCAGTGTTGCTGCGCAAAAGCAAGACGGACCAATTCGGAGCTGGGCAGTGGGTCCATTTATCGACACACACCACCAAAGCTGTACAAGATTGGCTGAATGCCGCCAACATTGACAGCGGATTCATGATGCGAGGATTGAAAAATAAAACCGTCATCACCCATGGCTTGGGCCAGGGGCAGATTGGCCGAATCTAAAAATGCCTTGCGCGTAAGGCCAAGCTCAGCCCGCAAGTGATTCAAGAAATAAGCGGACACTCCAAGCGCGTCGGCGGCGCCCAAAATCTATTATCGCAAGGCGCCAGTCTTCCGCAGATCATGGTCAAAGGTGGCTGGATCAAACCGGATACCGTCATGCGTTATGTTGAGCAGGTGCGAGGACATGTTCATATGAACATGTGATGCGCCAGTATCAATGCGACACCCCATCCCGCCTCAAAACTTTCACGAAGGTCAGCCACAAGATACGGATGTCAAACCACATGGACTGGCGCTGCAGATAGGCCACATCCAACTTGACCTTCTCAGGAATCGGCAACTCGTCGCGGCCATTCACTTGAGCCCAACCGGTCAGGCCCGGCACCAAGGTGTGAACACCCTGCTCTGTACGTAGAGCAATCAAGTCTTGCTGGTTGAATAGCGCCGGGCGCGGACCCACAAAGCTCATGTCTCCAGCCAGTATGCTCCACAGCTGTGGCAACTCGTCCAAGCTGCTTTTGCGCAAGAAGGAGCCGATCGGCGTCAGATGCGCATGGGCATCAGCCAGCAAATGCGTTGCTACCGCAGGCGTGCCAACCCGCATGCTGCGGAACTTCGGCATTCTGAAGATCACATTGTTCCGGCCAACGCGGTCAGACCAATACAGGGCAGGACCATTGGAAGTTAAGCTGACGGCCATCGCTACCAACAAAACCGGTACAAACAAGATCAGAGCTGCCAGACAGCCCAGCAAAATATCGAAGACTCTTTTCATACCGCCATCGCCCGCCTCAACCCCTCTTCCACAGACACAGGCGGCACCCAACCCAACAAATTGCGCGCCTTGGAAATATCGACCTGCAAATTACCGCACAAGCGCTGCACCGCATAACCCTTGCCCAGCAACGAAGCCCCCGCCTGCAAAGCCCACACTGGCACCGGCAGCAAACGAGCAGACACCCCGGCTGCTTGCGCCATGCCGCGCACCAACTCGGTGGTGGACAGGTCTTGCCCATCACTCACCAAAAAAGTCTGGTTAGCCGCTTGGGGGTGGGTGATGCAGGTGACGATGAAATCCACCAGGTTGTCCAGCGCCACCAAGCTGCGCTGGTTGTGCACCGCGCCCAGCGGCAAGGGCAAGCCGCGCTGCACGGCGCGCATGAGTGCGGCAAAGTTGGCTTTGACGCCGGGGCCATACACCAACGGCGGCCGAATGGTGACCACCTCCATACCAGTGTCAGCGCTGAGTTGGCGCAATCCCTGCTCGGCTTCATGCTTACTCTGGCCGTAGGCGTCTTGCGGGTTGGGTGCATCGGCTTCTGTGAACGCTCGCCCGAGCTGCGTGGACTCGCCAATGACCTTGACCGAACTGATAGACACAAACCGTTTGACTCCTGCGGCGGCAGCTTGACGGGCCAAGTTCAGGGTGCCGTCCACATTGACGGCGCGAAAAGCTGTTAGTGGGTCGGCTGTGGTGCCGTGCATGACGTGAACGCGGGCGGCGCAATGAACAACACTATTGACACCTGCCAAGACCTGACGCCAATGCGTATGGGCAGTTAACTCAGCCACCGGCACAACGCGCACGCCCTCCTGCATTGAGCCCTTGTCATGACGAACACAGGCCAGCGTCGCAACCCCTTCTTGGGCTAGTCTAGCGATCAGACCAGAGCCAACGAAGCCGGTTGCCCCAGTGATCAACGTCAAACCGGTTTTGCTGCCCACACCGATGTTAGACCTCACGTTTTGCGCCACACCTTCCTGTTCACAAAGTCCGAATAGCTCAAAATAATGCGGAGCACCTTGTCTGACACATTTGTGGATTCGTAGTCCTTGACCAGCGCAAGCGTACGGGTTGCACCGCGTGATTGGCTTCCCAGCACGCCCAGTGCCTGCAACGTGCGATCTACATCGAGACCAACAAACATCACTGCAGCTTCTTCAAAGCCTTCTGGTCTTTCTTGCACCTCGCGCAAGTTCAAAGCCGGGAAGTTCAGAATCGAAGATTCTTCCGTGATGGTGCCGCTGTCCGACAAAACAGCCCGCGCTGACGTTTGCAGGCGGATGTAGTCTAGAAAGCCAAATGGCTTGTGGAACTGCACCAGCGGATGCGCGACCAATGCCATCGCGTCCATGCGCTTGCGCGTCCGGGGATGGGTAGAGACAATCACAGGCAGTCCAAACCGTTCAGCTACCGCATTCATCACGTTGAACAAGCGCTGCAGATTTTCAGGTGAATCCACATTTTCTTCGCGATGTGAACTCACCAAAAAGTAAGCTTGTTCACTCAATTCGAGTCGATTCAGCACCGTAGACGCATCGACCTCGTCACGGTAATACTCAATCACCTCACGCATGGGGCTACCGGTCTTGATAACTTGGTCAGGGGGAAAACCCTCGCGCAACAAATACTCGCGTGCAATGTCGCTGTAAGTCAGATTAATGTCTGACGTATGGTCAACGATGCGTCGATTGATTTCTTCAGGCACCCGGGAGTCAAAGCAACGATTGCCAGCCTCCATGTGAAAGATCGGAATCTTTCTGCGCTTGGCTGCAATCACGGCTAGGCTGCTGTTGGTGTCCCCCAACAACAACAACGCTTCGGGTTGGTGCACCTCCATCGCTTTGTCCGCAGCGATGATGACCTGACCGATGGTCTCTGCTGCCGTTGCCCCTGCAGCCTCTAGGAACACATCAGGTTTGCGGATACCAAGATCACTGAAGAAGACACCGTTCAACTCGTAATCGTAGTTTTGGCCGGTGTGCACCAGCACATGGTCACAGTGCTGGTCTAACTTTGGGATTACGCGGGACAGGCGGATGATTTCTGGCCGCGTTCCCACAATCGTCATCACCTTGAGTTTACGCATGGACGGCCTCCCGAATGATGTCCAGCTTCATCAAAACTTCTTTGACCTGCTGAACATTCAAGCGGCGGGTGTTGTGTGAGGTGTAATCGTCAATCTCTGAAATTCCGACCTCACCCTCAACAAAATACTTGTCGTAATTGAGGTCACGTGAATCGGCTTGAATCCGGTAATAGTCGCCAAGATCTTCAGCACGCACCATTTCTTCGCGGGACACCAATGACTCGTAAAGCTTCTCGCCATGGCGGGTCCCGATGATCTTGATGTCACTGGCCGCACGCAACAGGTCTTTCATTGCCTGGGCCAAGTCGCCGACAGTTGAGGCGGGAGCTTTCTGGACAAAGATGTCACCGGGTCGGGCGTTTTCAAAAGCATACAAAACCAAATCCACCGACTCTTCCAGCGACATCAGAAACCGGGTCATGTTGGGGTCAGTGATCGTCAGTGATTTGCCCGCCTGCAACTGACCAAGAAACAGCGGAATGACCGATCCACGCGAAGCCATCACGTTTCCATAGCGGGTAGCCGACAACACTGTCTTACCTGGGTCGCAAAGACGCGACTTGGCCACCATCACCTTTTCCATCATGGCCTTGGAGATGCCCATGGCGTTGATCGGGTACACCGCTTTATCCGTACTGAGCACCACACATCGCTTCACCTCATTGGCTATCGCCGCACGCATCACATTTTCAGCACCTTGCACATTGGTGCGCAAGGCCTCCATTGGGTAAAACTCGCATGAAGGGACCTGCTTCAACGCAGCTGCGTGAAACACATAGTCGACGCCACGCAAAGCATCGAGAATGCTGTCGTACTCGCGTACATCGCCTATGTAAAACTTGACCTTGTCGCTTTTAAGAACAATGCGCATATCTTCTTGCTTCTTTTCATCGCGGCTGAAAATACGAATCTCCCCGATATCGGAGTTAATAAAGCGTTGCAAGACGGCATTGCCAAACGAACCGGTTCCACCGGTAATTAGGAGTACTTTATTTTTGAACATATTTTATTTTTAATACGTTAACTAAAATTACGTGTCTTATTACCGTGCTTATCCAATAAATCACGCTTCTTCCAAAGAGCGCTGTGTGGTTCTGCCACAACCACCTGTTCACTCGGCCGCGGATCTTTCGTGTAGTAGTAAAGAATTATTGATTTACGTGTTTCCCCCGGTGGAAATGCTAACGGAGCAGGCAGACCATGGAAGCTGGCATCGTGCGAATCGAAAACGACAAGTCGATTAAACAGCGGAGCCACTTCCTTGAGGCAAACATCGCCATGTTTATCGTAGAGACCAAACTCTCCGCCCCACCCAGGCTGCCAGCCGGGGTTTAAGTAGAGGATTGCGTTTATTCGTCGATTCAAACCAGTAGCATCGTGATAGTTGCCATCAACATGCACATCCAGCAGACCACCAGGAGTCGTCACATTAAGCCCACCGCCGGTGAAATAAGGATCAGGGACGATTTTTGGAATACCAATACGATCGCCTAGTGCCTTGAGAAACGGCGCCGAGTTCAAAATTCGAACGACATCAACGATGCCCTCCGGAATATCAAACTCCGACCGCCAAGTCGTCCGAAATTTCACCTCAATGTCCGTGTCATTTGCATGCTCCCAACATGGGGCCCCCAACGCCGGAAAATTCTCAAGACAGGCATTCGCCAACTTTGAGGCGAAAAATTCGTCAATGACGATATGACGGAAAGGCTCATTGAAATATTGCACCCCCTCTAAAGCCTGCGTGATATTCCGAGCACAATTTTCAGCCATACATTTAAGTTCATCTTGCTTAAACATCGACATAATTTCCACCTTAAAAAACTGGATTATTGAAAGTCATGCATGAGCTGGATTAGCTCGCTCCACTCTTTCGGTTGATAGTCAGTAGCTTGGTAAAATAGAGTCGAATCCAAACTACGGTCAATGACCAAATGGTCGTCCGGATGTATTTCCACTGATTTACCGTAGACATTTGCAATAAGACGCAAAAGCTCATACTTATTGATTGCTTTTGCTGAAACATGGTAGACGCCATGTAGTTCAGGCCTAGGTATTACGTAATCTCGAATAATCAACGCCAATTCAACTGTTGGTAGGCCAGAAAATATCGCACGCCGAAACCCCCTCACTCCGTTTTGCTGAGCTAGAAACCAGCCCACCAGGCTTTGTGAACCAGACAACTCGTGGCCAATGATGGAAGTACGTAGAGTAATAGCATGTGGGTAATCCACTTCCCCTATGTATTTGCTACGCCCATAAAGGTCTTTGGCATCGGATACATCGGCTTCCGTATACATGCCCTTGACACCAGAAAATACACAATCTGTACTGATATGCACCAATCGTGCGCCTGCAACTTCGCAAAGCCGGGCTAGTCGATGCGGCAGCAGCGTATTGATGGGGATTACGACCAGCGGGTCGTCTGCCGCTGCTAGCTGTTTGACCAGGCCAATACAGTTAATAACAACATCTGGCCTTGATTTCACGAACAACCCCGTGAGACTGTCAAGATTTTCCACATCCACACCACAAATTACACGGTCATGTAAATCTTTGACTAGGTAGCGCAGCAGATTAGTAGAGCGTAGCGAGCCCATAGTCAAAAGGCTAGGGCTTTGCGCAAACAAACGAAAAACAGCGCTGCCCAGCATCCCGGAAGCTCCCAGCACTAGCACCCTAATTGGGTGGTTAGTCATAACTCAAACACGTCATTTGATACTGCAATTTATTGATTAGCGGAAATATTCACAACGTCATCAAGCCGCTCAAGTAATTGACGTGCCAAGAAAGCAGGATCAAAATTTTCATCGTAATAACGTCTACCCGATTCGCCCATACGCTTTAACTCCTCAGCGGAAGTTGCCCACAATTGCAATACAGCCTTAGCCAAAGCTGTAGCATCTTCAGCAGGACAAGCCAGACCGGCTCCAGACTCAATCACAACACGTGCTCCTTCTCCGTCCAGGGCGGCGATTATCGGGCGCCCCGAAGCAAGATAAACTTGTACCTTACCCGGCACTGTCTGGCTCATAACGGGACTGCGCATCAGGCTAACAAGTAACACTGAAGCCTGCGACAAAAGCCCAGGCATAACGTCGGCAGAGAAACGCCCGGGCAAACGGACGTTCTTTAATTGACGGTGTATCAACTGTTTTTCCAGCCATGCGCTGCGGCTGCCACTGCCAATCAGTACCAAACGGATTTCGAGGAATGGCAACAAAATTTCGGCGGCATCCAGTAAGGTTTCAAGCGCCTGCACGGTACCCAAGTTCCCTGCAAAGACTACGTTAAAACCCGGCTCAAGATTTAGTGGGCCAAGTAAATCCATGCTGGGTTTCGAAAACTTCAATTCACCAGGATTTGGGTGATAGATAACTGGGGTGCAGCCAGCCATCTGCACCACAGGTTCAATAAAAGCTTGCGACTGCACCAACAATAAATCGTTCTTACGGTAGATCCAACGCACGATAGCCGCCACAGCACCAAGTATCTTCTGGTTGCGAACGAAGCCGGTCGCACGAAGGCTCTCGGGCCATAGATCCTGCACCCAAGTAACCAACTTCGCGCCTTTGACCCACTTCAACCACACGGCCGGTATCGCCTGCAAGATCGGCGAAGGGGCGTAAACTAGAATCGCATCGACGCGTTGGCCACGCAGCAACCAAGGCCCGAACACGGCAGCCGACACTACGAACGACATGTAATTCAGTGCAAGGCGAAGTGCGGAGCCATGGCCGCGCGGCGCCACGGGTACTCGGTGGATCGTCAGACCATCGTGAATCTGAGTGCGTAGCGAAGCTGCCGAGTACCCTGACGGGACCACGCCATCGGGATAATTCGGCTGCCCGGTCAGCACTGTCACATCGCAGCCGGCCTCGCGCAGCGACTGCACAACCTCGGTAATGCGGAACGTCTCTGGCCAAAAGTACTGTGAAACAATCAGAATTTTCATTTTGACGTCAGGCATGTGTTACGGATGCTAGTGCCGCATTGAAAGCTGAACATTCAACCCGGGCAGGAAAATTACGATTCCGCACATGTATATTGCTGCCTGCTCCGTCCGAGAGCGGACAGAAAAAGGCTGCGGTTTTGTTCCAACACCTCACTATTTACCATATATCGGATAGCATAGCTCATCGCGGCTTTACGCTGGGCGGTGTAGGCTTCGTCATTGAAACCCGCCCACTGGTTAATCACTGATGTCCAAACATCAGGCTGCTCCAAAGCAAGCACCTCCACGGCACCGTGAGGGTCAGTCTGCCACGGCGTTTGATCGCTGACAATCACCACCGTGCCTGCGGCAAGTGACTCATAAATCACATGCCCAAAGTTTTCCCCACGTGTCGGGAAAATAAACACATCATGCGCGGCAAATGTTTGCGAAACTTGTTCGTGCTTCACTTCACCTTGGTATGTCACGGTAATATGTGATGGCAAGGTTCGTATCAGGCTTTGGCAGTGCAACCAATAAACAGCATCTTCAGCCGGGCCGTAAATAGTGAGTACTACGCCGACATTCACCTTGCTGAGAACCCTCAGCAAGTAATCCAGATTTTTCTTGGGGGAAATGCGAGACAAGAAAACAATGCGCAACGGACCGGGGGAACGAGCATTAATTTTGACAGCAGCCGCTTCCGACTTTTCGGGCAATGGCAATAAATCGGGCGCAACCATGATGTTGGGTGCAACCGTTATATTGGGCAGAGTGCGAATAATATCTTCGGATTCAAATTCACTTGACGCCTGCCAGATCAAATGCCGATAGATTCCAGTCATCTTTGCAAATTCGATGTGTATCTTTTTCTTGGTTGCTTTGAGCGCTAACGCTCCGACTGAAAACTCGCCTCTGGGCGCTAGTATTACAGGCTTGTTGCCATACAGTCCAAGGCGGCGAATGATGAGCGGCAGAACAGTCATTACAGGGCTAAAAAAGCTATTTAAATACAAAACATCATGAGGCGTTTCATTCAGCAAGCGCATCACGCCGAGAAATGAAAACGTCGCGGGACTCCCATAGAAAACCTGGGCCTGTCCGACCGTATTCCATTGATCAATAAATACATTGTCATAATGCGTTACATCTAAAAAGTCCCGATCACGCGTCACAATCAAAAACTCAAACTCGCCACCAAATTGTGAAATTATATTGGCGATGGTGCGGATGGGTCCGCCTCCTTTGTAGCCTGGTAGATAGTAGTCCACGAAAATTAAGATTCGCATTTTGTTGACGGATTAGTATATTTCTTATACGGCGAATTCAAGCACGAAGTGCAACGTTGACTAACCGCAATAAGGAGGTTGAGGATGTTTAGCATTCAAGGCTTTCTGACTTGCAAGTCGAAGTTGCCCGATGAATTAAAAACACCTCAGCCAGATTTAAAGATATCAGATTCACAGCCTTATGAAAGCCCAGCACAACATCACGCAGATTGCGCATCTGCTTTGACGAGACAAGTCCACGATCAGTTGCGAGCTGCGCTGCAATGCCGGGTGGTGTCGTGAATCGCTGTACCTGCATATTTATGCAGACATGTGGACGAACCTGCGTTGCCAAAAGCGAAAGAGAAAGCGCTACGTCAGTGGTCAAGACCGCAGGGGACAGATTCCCAACCGCAGGCCCCTGAGCGAGCGCCCATCGTTCATTGACAAGCGCTTGCAAGTGGGTCATTGGGAATGCGACACCGTCATTGGAGACAGCCACAAGCAGGCCATCGTCATGGTGGTGGAGCGCAAAAGCGGGTACGCGGTCATGGCCAAGGTTTCAAACAAAACAGCTGATCTGGTTGGAGCGGCGATCATCGCAGCGCTCAACCCGTTGAAGGCTAGGGTCAAGACTTTGACCTATGACAACGGCAAAGAATTTAGCGGGCACGCCGAGATTGATAAAGCACTGGGCAGCACGGGTTACTTTGAACGGCCCTTTGCGAGCTGGGAGCGTGGCTCCAACGAGAACTTCAATGGCCTGCAGAGGCAATACGTGCCCAAGAAGCGCCAAATGGCAAGAATTACGAAGGAGGTAATTAAGATGATCGAAAATAGATTGAATAACCGCCTCCGCAAATGATTGGGATATAGAACACCAGCAGAGGAATTTCTTCAATCGTTATCTCGTATTGCACTTCGTACTTGAATCCGCCTACCATTATAAAACTGGATCTGGGTTCGAAATTGCAGGGTTAATCTTTTGCAAGCTAAAAATATGACTGACATTTGCACCTTTAGTTTCATGCGTGTGATAAACCACCTCAAAATTATTCCTAGCAAAAATTTCCAATAAAACATTGACCTTTAATTTGTAAACTGGTAAATCTGAGTCTGGATTGTAGGCAGAATTAAAGACAAAATAACCTCCTGGTTTTAGTACTCTTGAAATTTCAGTAATACATTTTTCAGGATCAAGTTGATAGCCATATACATTAGACATGGTAACATTATTAAAGAAATTATCTTTAAAATTCATATCCTCCATATCCATAATTTGAATTTTAGGATGCAATGAAAATAAATCAATCCCATAAATATTATCCCATTTAAAACCATAAACCCAGGCGATAAGGTAATCGTCCCTTAGAACCAAAGGCGTGAGAAGTAGAATTTTTTCCAATGGAAGAGGTTCTATATGAAGAGATCAAAATTCAGCGACAGCCAGATCATGGATGCGGTCAAACGCGTTGAGGCTGGCATCGGCGTTCCAGATATGTGTCGTGAGTTGGGCATCAGCACGGCGACGTTTTACAAATGGCGGGCTAAGTACGGCGGCATGGATGTGTCCATGATGTCGCGCATGAAAGAACTCGAAGAAGAGAACCGCCGATTGAAAAAGATGTACCTTGAGGAAAAGCTCAAGGCTGAGATCGTGTCGGAGGCGCTCGAAAAAAAGTGGTGAGGCCATCTCGCAGACGGGAGATGGCCAAGAAAGCGGTCACGGATCGAGGCGTATGTATTAGAGTCGCCTGCGAAGCGTTTCGTATCAGCGAGTCTTGCTATCGCTACGAGCGCAAGCTCGATGCTGAAAATGACGAAGTTGCTAATTGGCTGATCCGATTGACCGACAACCATCGAAACTGGGGCTTTGGTCTGTGCTATTTGTATCTGCGTAACGTCAAGGGCTTTAAGTGGAACCACAAGCGTGTGTATCGGATATACAAGGAGCTGGAGCTCAATTTACGGA
>Ga0214919_10003553_pt1 | contig 23466 bp, 20 predicted proteins | sample LL1503_MetaG_FD_177994 | JGI IMG/M metagenome (GOLD analysis project Ga0214919, IMG submission 177994) | Freshwater microbial communities from Lake Lanier, Atlanta, Georgia, United States - LL-1503 | ecosystem: Environmental > Aquatic > Freshwater > Lake | place: USA: Georgia | collected... | reverse complement strand
TTTGACTCATGGGTCCCAAAGGTTTTTGACTCATGGGTCCCAAAGGTTTTTGACTAATAGGTCCCAATGGTTTTTTGCCAACAACTTTTGCTTGTTTAGGACTTGCAGATTTTGCTTTTTTAGCTTTTGATTTTGGGATGGGTGCAGTTTTACACATTAACTTTCCATCATATTCTTTTATCGATCCTGGAGCACAATTTGATAAATTAAGTGAGGCTGCTACCTTTCCAACAGGTGTATAACATTTTGCAGATAATTTATTTCCTTGAATAATTGCATCAGAACAATTTGGAATTGTATTTATATTGGGTTTACATGTTAACGTAGAATTATAATTATAAATAGAATTGGGTTTACACCATTCTGTATTAACATAGGTAGCAGAGTTTGGACCACCTTTACAATTTGCATATAAAATGTTTTGATCCATATTTGGATTTACACAAGTTTTGGACCAGCTTCCTTGAGGAACTGCTGATTTATTTTTTGGAATACATTGATGTACCCCATTAATAATATATAAACTGTAAGCACCATCATTAGGACAACACGATGATGTTCCGTTTATCAAATGAGTTCCGACTGGACAACTTTTTTTATTATTAACATTTTTGGATGGGATAGCTTTTGTAGGATTAGCTGTATATAATTCCATAATAGTATTTTCTGGCATAATTTTTTTATTAATAAAAAAATTAAAATAATATTTTTAATTTTCTTGATATTCTTAATTATTCTTAATATTAATTTATAAATATCAATTTGACTAATTTAACGTCCAGATCCTTTTCCTGCGCCTCCAGCTCCTGATGCCCCTCCACCTCCTCCTCCACCTCCAACTCCAACTCCACTTCCACCTCCTGATCCCGAATTAGAACCTCCTCCAGCTTGGGAAGGAGCAGACGGAGCATAAGCTTGGGATGAGGCATAAGCTTGAGATGGAGCATAAGCTTGAGAGGGAGCATAAGCTTGAGATGGAGCATAAGCTTGAGAGGGAGCATAAGCTTGGGATGGAGCGCCAGATTGGGATGAGGCATAAGCTTGGGATGGAGCGCCAGATTGGGATGAGCCATAAGCTTGAGAGGGAGCGTAAACTGATCCAGCTTGGGATGGAGCATAAACTGTTCCAGATTGGGATGGAGCATAAACTGTTCCAGATTGGGATGGAGCATATACTCCTTGTGGAACTGTTCCAGCTTGGGATGGAGCATAAACTCCTTGTGGAACTGTTCCAGCTTGAGATGGAACATAAACTGCAACTTGAGATGGAGAACCATATCCAAATTGAGTAGTCACTCCTTGAGGAACTACTCCTTGAGGAACTACTCCTGGTTGTGATGGTATATAAACAATTGCTGGTTGTGAAGGTGCGTATACACTTTGAGGAGCCAAGGAAGCCATATATTTACCTTGAGGACTTGCAGAATATTGTTTTTGTTCTTGGTTTTCAGCTTGCTCAGCAGATTGTTTGCCTTTACCTGTTGTTTGTTGTTGAGATTGAGGTTGTTGAGAATAAACCATACCGGGTTGTTGAGAGTGAACCATACCGGGTTGTTGAGAGTGAACCATACCGGGTTGTTGAGAGTGAACCATACCTGGTTGTTGAGAGTGAACCATACCGGGTTGTTGAGAGTGAACCATTCCTGGTTGTTGAGAGTGAACCATTCCTGGTTGTTGAGAGTGAACCATTCCTGGTTGTTGAGAGTGCATCATGGGTTGTTGAGAGTGCATCATGGGTTGTTGAGAGTGCATCATGGGTTGTTGAGTAACCATACCGGGTTGTTGAGAGTGCATCATGGGTTTTTGTGATTGCATCATAGGTTGTTGAGAGCGCATCATGGGTTGTTGAGAGTGAGCCATTGAAGGACCCATAACAGGTTGTTTGCCTTTACCCATCATGGGTTGTTGAGAGTGTGCCATTGAAGGACCCATAACAGGTTGTTTGCCTTTACCCATCATGGGTTGTTGAGAGTGTGCCATTGGAGGTCCGTGAATCATAGATGGACGCATCAGTTGACCAGCTTTCATGGGTAAGTGTGCCATTGAAGGTTGCATTGGTGGTTGTCCTTGTGGAGCTACTTTCTTACCTAATGGAGTGCAAGCCAAAACACCATTCTTATTAACCAAAGTTTTGGGAGCGCATTTTGTTAAATCAATTGAAGAAGACTTTATTTTACCTTTTTCATTTTTACAACTTGCAAAAAGACTGTTTTCTTTGATAAACATATTTGTACATCCTTTAAGATTGGGTATATTTGGTAAACAAGTCAAAGATGAACTCATATTATTAATAGTCCCAGGTTTACATAATTCGGTATTTATAAATGTGCTATGGTTAGGACCATTTTTACATTGAGCAAATAATAAACCATGATCCATTTTAGCATGAGAACAAGACTTTGTCCATGGACCAGGTGGCACTTTAGAATTAGTTTCGAATTTCTTGGGCACACATTGATGTAATCCATTAATTAAATAAATATCATAGTGTGAGTTATCTGGGCAACATAAAGTTGTATTTTTAACATGATTAGTTCCAACTGGACATTTGTTATTTTTTATTTGCTTTGCTTCAGTGACTTTAACAGGGTTTGGTGAAGAATAAGCTTCCATAACGTTGAGAAATTGATTTGTCATTATTGATTTTTTTATTAAAATAAAATTAAAATTTTTTTGAAATTAAAATGAATTGGAATATTTTAATAATTATCTTACTTTTAATTTTAATAATTTTAGTGATATGTTTCAACACAAAATCCAATATACCAAAAATTAAAATTCCATACACCAATCTAAATTTTAAAAAATTACAAATTATTTTGAATAATAGTTTTAAATCTTGTAAACAATCTTTTCATGAATTTTCTGATGCTCTCACCATTCCAAAATCTCTTAATGAAATATGTAAATCCATTGATCATTTTTTTGATGAAATGTATGAAAAATTACCTAAAGCTCCTCAACCCTTTATATTTCGTTTATCATTAATTGGAAGTGATGGAAGTATGTACAGAGATAGCTCTTATCCAATTAATTTATACAATCAAAAAACTCAAAAACCAACCACCATTCCTTTAAAAAATTCTCCGGATGGAATCAAAGATGTCAAATTATTTAGAATCGGGGTCTATTCAAATTATATAGCTTACATTGATTCAAGCACGCATAATGGTGCTATTGTTTGGAATTCTCCATTTACTCAACCGATCAATGAACGATCAGAAATAATTCAATGTTATGTTTCAAAGAATTATGGATACGATAGTCGCCTTGATTTACGAGGAAAAAAAAACTATTTTGTAACAAAACTTGTGCATTTACATTCTTCTAAAAATAACAATGCGGATCGGTGTGTTTTAAGATTATCATTGATTGAACCCATTAAAAAGAATCATGTCTTACATATTGTAGATTAAGGAAGCATGTTGGGTTTATCACCAGTATTCATCATATTTCCTAAATTTCCCATAATCATTTGCATAGTATTCACCATCTTACCCATATCTAAATTTCCGTCCGAAAATGAACTATTCATGTCTTCCACAATATTTTTAAAAACACCTGATGACATCATTTTATTCATTAATTGCATAGGATTTTCCATATTTTCCCCATCCATCTCTCCACTTACTTTATCAATGATATTTTTTAGAAATTGCTCCTCATTTCCATCTTCTCCTTTTTTCTTTTTGGATTCAATTTCTTTTTTCAACATTTCTTTTGCGCTACTTGAGGGATCTAGCACAGCAAGTAAGTTTAGTAAATGTTTGAATATAGCATCTTTTTCTTCCGAGTCAGCCCATTCAAAAATTTCTTTAAAATCTACTCCTACTTTTTCACTATAAAAAATAGAATGAGATTTGAATTTGCTATTATCTTTTTCAATAATTCCATCTTCATTATCTTTGACAAATGTATAAAAAAGAGAAACATGTTTTTTAATAGGTTCTTCATGCATAATACCAGTTTTATCAATCAAATGTGAATATAAATAAAGAGATTTTTGTTTTTCGCCAAAAGATTCCGTCAAATCTTTAATAAAATTACAAATACACTTGAAAACTACTAGTCTAGATTCAATTTCCGAGCTGATCAAATTGGACATATTTTTATAAAAGAGGGTATTTATTTAAATCAAAAATTTTTTGTTCATAATAAAAAGTTTTTATTTCAATATAAACTATTTATTGAAATTTTAAAGAAAAATAAATATAAAATTGCTTAATTAAAAAGGATGGTTTTAATTCCAGAATTTTTACCTCCACGAAACGATCGTTTAATAATCAACCATTATGAAATTGTAAGTCATGATTACACTGATGAATTTCATATTGCTGTTTATTTTGTGGAAAAAAATAAATGTAAAATAATTGTTCGAAGAATGGATTCTGAAGATGGGTGGGGTCAGGATCTTAAAATAAAAATTGGTGACGACATTATAACGATTGGACCATCTAACCATAATTTTATATCACTTATCAAACCTACCACAGTCAATTTAACACCAAGAGAGCCTCAAGAACAAAAAATACCTAAAACGATCATACAAACCTATTCTTCTACAAGACCTCAATCTTTATTACATTATAATGCTGTCATGTCCTTTATAGAATTGAATCCTGATTATTCTTATTATTTTTATGATAATAAGAAATCGAGGCAATTCATCAAGGACAATTTTCCACCACGAGTATTAAGAGCTTATGATCTCTTAAATCCAAAAGCTTTCAAAGCGGATTTATTTCGTTATTGCTATATTTATAAGCATGGAGGATGTTATTTTGACCATAAATTTGTGTGTCAAACTTCACTATTTAAATATATAAAACCTGGAGACTCTAATGTTTTTTGTAAAGATATGTATGAATATGGAATGTTTAATGCCGTTTTTATTTCAGTGGCACAAACCAATGAAATGAAAGCAACAATAAATCAAGTAGTGCGAAATGTAGAAGAACAAAATTATGGTCGAGGTGTTTTGGATGTTACTGGACCTATGCTTTTTGATCAATTTACAAACAACCAAAATGTAAGTTTGTATCATACAGATGGTAGAAAAATTATGCATCGCGGACATCAGGTTTTAAAAACAGCCTTTAGTGGTTATTATGATAAACAAGTTTTAAGAAAAGAAAACTATGGAGATTTATGGGTTCAAAGACTTGTTTACTATTCTAATCATCATGAATGTAATAATTATATAATTATGACCAAACCTATAAGTATAGAGCACATAAATGAGGTTAGAGTTGCTCTTTTAACAAAAGGACGGCTTCATCGAGTAAAAGAAAGAATAATTCAATCTAGCAAACAATTTATTCCTCTTTCCATTCATTTTTCTTTTGAATTGAATGGAAATAATTTACGAATAAAAAGAATTGATTCTAATTCAGGATGGGACCACAATATTATAGTGACTGTTATTAACAATGATAATAGTGACTCTAGAGATATTAATATAGGAACATCTAGTAGTAACATTAAAATTATTTCGATATAAAATTCAAAAAAATATAAAATTGCTTAATTAAAAAGGATGGTTTTGATTCCAGAATTTTTACCTCCACGAAACGATCGTTTAATAATCAACCATTATGAAATTGTAAGTCATGACTACCCAGATGAATTTCATATTGTTGTTTATTTTGTGGAAAAAAATAAATGTAAAATAATTGTTCGAAGAATGGATTCTATAGGAGGATGGGATCAGGATCTTAAAATAAAAATTGGTAGCGACATTATAACAATTGGCCCCTCTAATCAAAATTTTATTTCCATAATTAAATCTACGACCGTTAATTTAACACCAAGAGAGCCTCAAGAACAAAAAATACCTAAAACGATCATACAAACTTATTCTTCTACAAGACCTCAATCTTTATTACATTATAATGCTGTCATGTCCTTTATAGAGTTAAATCCTGATTATTCTTATTATTTTTTTGATAATAAGAAATCGAGGCAATTCATCAAGGAAAATTTTGATGCCTCAGTTTTAAAAGCATATGACCTGTTAAATCCAAAAGCATATAAAGCGGATTTATTTAGATATTGTTATATTTATAAGCATGGAGGATGCTATTTTGACCATAAATTTATTCTTAAAACGCCTTTATTTGATTTTATAAATCCTGAAAATACCAATGTTTACTGTAAAGATCGAGAATCTCATGGAATGTTTAATGCGGTAATTTTATCCGTTGAAAATAGTGATGAACTTTACAAAGCAATTCAAAATGTTGTCAAAAACGTAAATGAATCTAATCATACTTTAAATTGTTTAGAAATTACAGGTCCAAAAATGTTTGATAGATACACAAAAAATTTAAATGTTCCTTTAGTGCATATGGACGGAGGAAAAATTATGAAAAAAAATGAATGTATCATAAAGACAAGTTTTTCTGGTTATTATGATAAACAACAATTAAGAAAAGAATGTTACTCTGAAATGTGGAACAATAAACTATCTTTTTATTCCAGTTATTCCGAAAGTAATGGGTATATCATTATGTCCAAGCCTATGAGTTATATTGAAATAAGTGAAATTAAAACCAGTAATCCAAAAACCAGATTACAAAGAACCAAAGATAGAATTATAAACACAACCGAAACATTGATTGTTTGTAATGATAAATTTGCATTTGAATTCACAGGAAATCAATTAAAAACGAAAAGAATCGATTGTCATAGCGGTTGGGGTCAAAGTTTAATCGTGACTATCATTAATAACGAAACAAGTGATACTAGAGATATTCTAATTGGATCAAGTTTATTGAATTGGAAAACAATTATTCTTTAATTCCAAAAGCTATATAAAACATACTCATAAAGGCAAAAGTAGCTGCAATTACATCCATGATTATTAAAATAAATTTGTTCAAATCAGATTTAATATTGTATTTATTGTAATAACGAATTGATATACTTGCGGTGGATAAAACTATAAAACTAACAATTAATAATAACCATGGTAAAACTTTACTAAAAAATACTGAATCAATGGGAACTGCTACATGTCTAATTGCATATGATAAAGCCAAAATAGTCAATAAGCATGCCATGGTGTCCACGAAAATGAGAAAGGATCGATTACTTGAATGTGGTAATTTATACTTGTTGGTTAGGTGAATGCCGACACTGGAAGATATAATCAGAACTATACAAATTGTAAAAGATATCCATGGTAAAGAATTCATAAAATTTTGAGACATTTTTTATTGAAGTAAAAAAAAAATTTAAAGAAATGCAAGAAAAGAAAAACTAAAATTTTTTAAATTTCCTTTCCATCTAGAATCATTCATACAGGAATGTTGACAATTAATACTTTTCGGAATATTACAAACACGGCATTTATATTTTTTACCTCCCCTTGTTAGAGGTTTACATTCTCCGTAAATAGTTTGTAATTCACTGGTATAATTGTAAAAATTTTTAGCTCTGCATTGACAAACCCAATAAGATTGTATATTTTCTTCAAATTTAAATCCATGTTGTTCAAAAAATTCTTGAATATTAGGAGCTACTAGTATTTTTTCACTATTCATCAAAAAAATAACTACATCTGGCATTTTATCAATAGAAGGTAAGAAATTTAGTAATGCTAATTGAGAAATTATTTCTTTTATTTGTTCAAGTGTAAATGTTTTATTACTCCAAGGATTTACTGGCAAACGAAAAGATCTTTGAAGCGTCCATACGGTATTATGAATATTTCCTTGTCTTTCAAAATTCGGCACCGTTTCTTCAAATAAAATAGTATTGGATCGACAAAGATCATTGTGAAAAATATTAAAAATTTCATCAGGTAAAAAACCATACAAATCTTTTCCGCACGTTACGATAATAATATTACTCTCTGGATCTGTTGTTTTTGTACAAAAATCTAGAAAAAATTCATTGGTAAAACTTTGATCTGGATGGTAAAAATTTGGAAATATGAATTTGTAGGATTCACAAATGGCAAGCCAAAATAATTCTTTTCTATCCTCAGGTAATTTGGTTTTATTTCTCAACACTTTGGATTTTTTCAATGAAATTAAAGATGGCATAGAAATCCATTTTAAAAGAAGAGGAATAAATTCCGTAAACTGCATTTATTAAAAGACTTTAAATATTTAATAGTATTCATTTTTTATTCGTAATATTTTTTTAATTCTTGGAATACAGTTTTTTCTAAATGAGAATGTTTTTTCTTAAAGGTATCAAAATCAAGAGGGCTCATATTGGATTGGTAAAATTCAATATCTTTATTAATCATAAATTTTAGCATTTTAATAATAAAGTTCCAAGAGTTATCACCTTTAATATTTAAAAATCTTGAAAAACGTAATTTAATTTTATCCGCTGAAACTTGAGAACTAAGAGCCCCAAGGCCACATAATAATAAAGTATAAAGACTAAATAAATATTTAATTTCGAGTTTAGAAATTAAAGAAGGATATTTATCTGAAATTAAATCATAAATTTCAATAGAATCATTATTGGTTTGAAAACATTTTGGATAGCTTCTAGTATTTATAAATAGATTTCTAATATCGGTTAAAATAATCTCTTCTTTTTTCAAAGTCGTCATGGTTAAGCGCTCTAATTGTATAGCAATATTTTTTTTTTGTTGAATTAAAGAAATTATATCTTTTATAAAATGTCATGTCAAGTGTGTATTGAATCATATACAGTGTCAAGTAGGAAAAAAATACAATGTTTATTTTGTCAATATGAATCTTGTGTTCAGTGTGTAAAAAAGTTTATTTTATCGAATCGTCATGACCCTTGTTGTATGAGCTGTAAGCATCCATGGAATAGAGAATTTTTAGATACTAATTTGTCTAGAAACTTTAGAATTAAAGAATATAAAAAACACCGAGAAAATGTATTATTTGAAAGAGAATCTTCTTTTTTTCCAGAAACAGTTCAATTGATGGAAAAAAATCAAGAACAAAAGGAACATTGCGGAGAAAAAGTAAAGGATCTTATAAAAGCAAGAAAAGAATTACAAAGACAATTGGCAGAAATTAATCAATCCATTTTAGGATATAGAAACCATATGACATTTTTAGAAAACAAATCAACGAATACAGTCACTGATTTTTCAACTAGTGAAAGGAAAGTTTATATTAAAAAATGTATTTCTCAAGAATGTAAAGGATATATTAATCACAAAGGAACTTGTGCTATTTGTAAGACTATCATATGTATGCAATGTCATGAACTTAAATCAGAAGGACATACTTGTAATAAAGACAATGTAGAGTCGGTTAATAGAATAAAAAAAGATACCAAATCTTGTCCAAATTGTCAAGTTTCCATTTATAAAATAGATGGTTGCCGGCAAATGTGGTGTACGCAATGCCAAACTGCATTTGATTGGAAAACTGGAATTATTATTAGAGAAAGAATACATAATCCTCATTATTATGAATGGGAACAAAATAACATTAGTAGTGCTTCCAATACAACTAGACAATGTAATGAAAATGAACTACCTAATTTATCTCAAATAAGAACTCTTACTCAAAAATTGGATCTTGATTTTCTATTAAGACGTAGGTTATTTGAAATTCATCGTTCTGTTCAACATCTTCGAGATTATGAAATGGTGCGTTTACAAGAGGAAAATAGAAATAATGAAATATTTCAAAGAAATATAGAAGCGCGAGTATTGTATTTAAAATCTGAAACAGATGAACAATTATTTAAAAACCAATTGGTTTTACGAGAAAACAGATTAGAAAGATATATGAATTTATATTTACTTTACGAAATGGTTTGTAATACATGTATTTCTTTTTTTCACGAATGTTTATTAATGAATATTGAACAGATTAATGGTGATTTAATAAAAAAATTTGATTCTTTGATTGTTTATGCAAACTCTCAATTAAATATTCATAGTAAACGTTTCAGTGTTCGTCCTTTGGTATTTAATTCTAGTTTTGTATTACAGAGAGGGAATTAATGTACCCTACAAACGATTCATATATACTTTTCATTTGTTGATAAACAATAAAAGGAATTTGTTTCTCAAAAATGGACAAGAGTAACTTTTGAATCGAATTTTTATTTTTAAACTCTGGTAAAAAATTAAAATCTACTGAAATACATACATTACAATTATTTTCCGGTGTTTGACTTAATATTGTAGACCCTTTTAATGTATATACACAAAGACTTTTTTCCGTTGGAAAGCATTCCCAATTAATAGTCAAAGTTTCATTATCATAATTACTTATTTCTGTCCACATTGTTAAATTTTTTATAAAATTCTTGGAAGATGTTGATAAAAGTACTGATGGGATAAATTGTAAAACATTATCTTTTTTTAAATTTAAAATTATTTTGGATAATGATTTTTCTATAATTTCCAATTCATTAATTCCACTTTTTTGCTGATCACCTAAAAAATCCAAATAAGAATCTTGTAATTCTTTGAATAAATTTATAGAGTCTACACTTAAAATAAAATTTTTAGTAAGAAATACCATTATTTTTTTATTCAACGAGAAATTAAATAATAATAAAAAATTACTACTATTCCTAAATAAGCGGTAGAAATAAGAACAGGTTCCATTACAAAAGTGTATGGAGTTTCAAGAATATCAATTTTTGTCATAACCCATTCCAATGTATTATTTATCTTACTCATATAAAGTAATATTGAATTTGTTTGAAGATGCATAATGGATAAAAATTGCATAGCTCCTGTAAACTTATTATGAAACCGTATAAGATATCCCATATTAAACAAGAATGAATAGGAATTATATAAAACTGTTGAACCTAAGGTTAATGTAGAATTATTGGATAGAGAACTAATAAATAAAAGGACAGTCATAAACGACATGATGTAAAAAACATTTAAAAAGAATATCCAAAAAACTCCACTATAATAAGTAAAAGGCATATAAACTATAATACTGTATAAAAAAGAAATCAAGACGACATTGAGCATTTCAGTTAAAAATTTTACATTTAAGATATTAAATGAAGGATACCAACCCTGATCAATTTCATTTCTAACGATTTGAAGATACTTGAAAAAATTTTCAACAAACAATATTGGAAACATGGAGCAAGTAAAATAACATATTATTAAATGAATCAAGTAGTTGAATTGATCCAAATTGGGTGCTTTGGCTTCCAAAACTGATTTCGTATAAAAACCTTGAAAACCAATAATAATACTTTGTAGAATAGAAATCGCTAATATAACTGCAATTCTACCAATAACCATTCCAAAATTTTTTCGAGTCAAAATTAGCTCTCTTTTGAATAATAAGAAATTGTAATTATAATTTAGATTAGTTATTAGTTGTAAATCAAAAATTTCTTTTTTTTCCAAAATTTCCAAAATTTCGTGTTGACAAGTTTCTAAATTAAAGATCGACTCTATTTGTGATTCCACAGATAAACTAGGATTATGAATACTCATAATACAAATATTTTGGTATTGAGAAACATGATTGTTAATAATGTTGAAAATTTTTAAACTAGTGTTTTCATCCAGTCCTGTAAGAGGTTCATCCAAAATCAAAACGGGTAAATTTCTTAAAAGATGACATGCCAACAACAATCGTTTTTTCTCACCTCCAGAAAGTCCCCCAGAAATATTATTTCCAATAGGTCTATATAGTAAAGTTTTATCAATTCCAAAATCGAGTAAATAGTTTTCATAAAAAGAGTCTGGGAAAAGTTTTTTTGTAGAGCATTGATGGTAAAATCGAATCGTTTCTAAAACATTCAAGGATTCCATTAGATATAATTCTTGATTCATATAACCACATCCTAAAAATTTATCATTATCAAGCGTGATTTCACCATCATAATTTAGTCGTCCAGATATACATTTAATAAGAGTGCTTTTTCCAAATCCAGAAGGACTCATAATACAATGGATGACTCCTTTTTCAAAAGTTACATTGATATTATTTAGAATAGTTTTTTTATTGACATTGTAAGATAGATTTTTAATTTCGAGCATTTTTTTGGTAATTTCTTTAAACTTTTTGAATACGAATCAAATTTTAAAGAAATTTTTTTTTTTAGTCATTGATACATTTTCTAATTTTATCAATAATTTCTTGTTTTTGCCTTGCTTGTTGTTGAGAAGCAGCTTGTTTGGGTTGCTGTTCTTGTTGTTTACGTACAGCAGCTCCACCTTGTTGAACAATAGCTTGGGCAACTTTTGCGCCTCCTTGTTGAGCAACAACTTGAGACACTTTTGCTCCTCCACCTTGTTGAACAACAGCTTGGGCAACCTTAGCTCCTCCAAATTGTTCACCATTCATATATTCAGCATAATTATATAGAGCATCGACCATTTCAGCTTTGGTTTTAGCTACAATATTTAATCGTTTACATTGCTCTCTTAAATCTTGTGGCGATTTATTTCTAAAGAAAGCCTTGGTAAGCCATTTTGGTTTACGACCACCAGCTGGACGAGCAACTACTTGTTGGACACGTTGTTGAGCTACGACTTGGGGAACTACACGTTGTTGGACACGTTGTTGAGCTACCGCTTGGGGAGCAACACGTTGTTGAGCTACGACTTGGGGACCTACACGTTGTTGAACACGTTGTTGAGCTACGACTTGGGGACCTACACGTTGTTGAACACGTTGTTGAGCTACCACTTGGGGAACTACACGTTGTTGAACAAGTTGTTGAGCTACGACTTGGGGAGCCACACGTTGTTGAACACGTTGTTGAGCTACGACTTGAGGCCCTCCTACAATAAATCTACTAAAAGTTGTAGGATTGCCAGGACCTGCTCCAATATAATCTTGGTCATCAGCGTAGTCAAGTTGAAGTAATGCTTTTCTGAGTGGAATAGTGGTTTTAGGTAAAGGGTCTAAATTTTTTCTTTTTGCTTGTGCTAATAGATCAGCTAATACTCTAGTTCTTAAAAAATCTGGATTAAGTTTTTTTGGCATCGTTTTATTATTTTTATTTTTTTTAATTTTTCAAATAAAAATGTCTGGAAACAGTTGCTTTAATAATTGGTACTATAATTGTGCTCCTCAACCCACACCCAATCTCATTTTAAATCCCAATACTGCTTTGGCTCCCTGTATAAATCCTGCGTATTCATTAATTCGCTATACTACAGAAATTACCGAACCACCTGAAAATCCTTACAAGGGAAAAATCGGTTCTATTACTTATTATCAAACTGTAATTACCAATTCGTTTAATGGGAATCGTATTTGGACATTTACTATGGGAGGTAATTTATATTTTCCAGCATTTTGGATTGTTTATCAATTTGACCCGCAATGTTTTGTTCCCAATGGTTTTGATCAAGTTCGTTTACAAGGAATTAATTTTTATAAAGATGGAGTGGATGCATCTACAGTACCTCAAGGCCCTAATGATTATGAACCTTTACAAGGATTTTTTGTCGTAGCCAATATTAATATTTCCATTTCTTATGCTCCCGATGTCGTAAATTTGAAATGGTACCCTTCTACTGCTCAATTAATTTTTCAATTTAATCTTGAAGGTATGAAAAATACCCAAGGTTTAGAAATTCAATATGCTCAATATAAACAATTAGTATTTAGTGAACAAAGCCCTCAAACTTTTTTCATGAATATGACGGTAAGAGATGCTGTTTCCAATCTTAGTGTGGATTCTTTTGGAACTGCTTATCCAGCAGGAGGAGGAGGAGGATTCTCACCAGTAAACCCTCCAGCTCCCGCTCCTACACCAACTCCAACACCTACACCCACACCAGCACCATCGCCAGCTCCAGCCGATGCCACGAAAGGAGGTTATGTCCCAGCACTTCCCTAAATATTTTACTTGTTTACCAAGATATTTAAAGCCAAAAATACTTCTTATTAAAAATGTCTGGAAACAGTTGTTTTAATAATTGGTACTATAATTGTGCTCCCCAACCTACCCCTAATCTTATTTTAAATCCAAATACTGCATTAGCTCCATGCATTAATACAGTTTATTCATTAATTCGTTATACAACTGCAATTACAGATCCTGGTAATGGTGATATTAAAAAAGGTGATATTAAATATTATCAAACTGTCATTACTAATTCTTTGATTGGTGATCGTGTCTGGACATTTACTATGGGTGGTCTGATTTATGCTCCTGCATTTTGGATTGTTTATAAATTTGATCCGCAATGTTTTGTTCCAAATGGTTACGATCAAGTGCGTTTACAAGGAATTAATTTTTATATAAGTGGAACTGATGCATCTCTTTTACCTCAAGAAAGAGAATATTATGAACCTTTACAAGGATTTTTTGTCGTTAATAACATTAACGTATCTATTTCCTATGCTCCTGATGTAGTAAATTTAAATTGGTACCCTTCTTCTGGTGAATTAATTTTTAAATTTAATCTTAACGGATTACAATTTACAGATAATTGTGAAATTCAATATGCACAATTTAAACAAATAAATTTTGATCCTGAATTAGGACAATCATTTTTTATGCAAGTTACCATTAGAGATGCTGTTTCCAATCTTAGTTTAGATTCTTTTGGGTCTGCTTACCCAGCTGGAGGAGGAGGAGGTATAACCCCTGTGAATCCACCAGCGCCAGCGCCAGCACCTGCACCAGCTCCTGCACCAGGCCCAGCTCTTGGACCCGCATTACCCTAATCTATTTGAAAATTAAATCATTGACTCCTTGTAATCCTAATGAATGTTTTGCCAAAAAATCTGGAAACGTTGGTTGATAAATCACAAAATTAAAATTACCTTCTACAATAATTGGCCAAATGACAAGACCATCAAAACTAAATATTGGTCTTTGTGGTAATATTTCTTGAGTATAAATGGATTTTACTCCTACAAAAAACATGGTTTCGTATTGTTGTGTAAATGATGCCAATTGAGCAATAGTATAAAAATTATTAATATTATTAAGACCTTCAAATCCATAAAGATACAAATTTCCTTGCACCAAACTACAAGCAATCTCATAATATTGATCCACAGGAGCAAATAAAAGTAATTCTGCACTATTTTGAGGTGCTTGATATTGTAATTCTTGTGTATCACAAATCATTGCAATTTGGGCATCCAATATTCTATAAATAAAATTTCCTTTACCACCGACTAATTGGAAATTATCTGGATCATTAGGCATGTAAAATTCATAATTAAAGTAAAAAAATTGTTGGGAATTAATGGCAAAGGCTGGTTTTTCATCAATCATGGCTATCAATGTTCCATTATCAATATCATATTGAATGACGGAAGAGTCCCATTTTTGAGTTTTGGGGTCATAATAGGCAGACTGAGATAAACAAAGACGCATATTTAGCATACCTTGAGAGTTTTTGGTTCCATCTTGGTAAATAATAAACGAAAGAAATAAATTATTCCACAAAATATAATTAGTTCCTGGTAGATTATTAAGATTGGCAATAGCAATTTTTTGCTGTGCTAATTTATTGATATTGGTAACTGCATATCGTAAGCCAATTCTTTCTGCATCCTTGACAAAAAAGTATTGGATCCTGAGTTGAAGAATGGGAATTTTATAAATATTAATAATAGGTTCTAAGCTTGTCAACGTGCCTCGATAACCCATATTTACAGTATAAAATTTAATATTGGAGTAAACATCAATGACACATAACAAAAAACGTAATCGAGGATCTTTATTAATAGGATTGAATTTAAAAAGATCCAGCATGACATAGGTAAGATTATTATCTTGGATAGCCGCCAAAGGGTTTAAGAATTCTACAATTAAATTATAAAGATAAATAATAACAAAGGTAGGAACATCATATGTATAAGGATTCGGTAGACTCGACAGATTCGACATGTTTCTATTGTTTAAAAAATTTTTTTATTTTCCAAACAATAGAAATATGTCAACTCTTTGTACTCCGAATGCCTATACAACCATTTGTACCTCTACCATTTACTCTATGGTTTCAGGTTTAGAAACTCTAAAATTACCCGTGTACCAAGATATTATTTTGGATGATTATTCTCAAACAGCTTCTCTTTTTACCATTTTCCCTATACGATGGGCAGCTGCTTCATACATGTTGGTTCAATCTAGCACCAATGATACATTAAAATTTTGGTCCGTGAATATGTCAGAACACAATGTGCTTACCGCCAATTACAATACTTTCAACGTTATTCCAGCTGTAATTGTCAATTACAGAGGTATCATAATTTTGAAATACAAAGACAAGTCTTTTCAATTTAAATTTTCAGTGCCCTTTTTGGATCAACTTGTTGGCACCAAAGCAAAAATTCAAAACATGTTTAACGAAAAAATAAAAACCTATGTTTTGTTTGATCGTATCGTTTTTTGCTTTATTAAAGTTGAAGGAGACGTATATTATCGTTTTGTTTATGCTGGTATTCTTGATATGATTAATGATAAATTAACCGTTCAAAATACAACACATTTTGATTACAATAACGGAACTCTTGTTGGACTTTTGGACAAGAAACCTTACATGTTATATAGTCGTTATGGTTTAGAAACAGTTAATTTATACCCCTATACCAATTACGTGACGGGTCTTAGTCAATTGGCTGCCAATCAATTGGTCGTCGGTGGTCTTAATAACTATTTCTTGGAACCCGAAGACAGCTCAAAACCAAATCAATGGAAAGTGAATTATTCATTCGAGCTTCAATACCAAGCTCCTTATTATTTAAGTGATCCAGCATGGGGATATACACCTCTCCGTGTTCAAATTCCAATTCCTAATACATGTAATTTTGTGCCTCCTAATAGTGGTCCTACATTTATTATGGCTTTCAATAACTTATTATTACCTACTCTAGTTTATTTAGGAACTACTCAATTTAGTAATACAGATAATACTATTATTACTTTCCCACTTCAAATCTTTTATACAAATGATCCAACTGCTGAGCCATGGTATGTCTATCCTGAAGGAGGTCTTCTTCCCCCACCCGAAACTCCAAATGGATATTTGTACTATTATTTGAATCAAACAGAAATGACAATTTATCAACCCACTTTTGAAAGCTTTTTAACTGCCAATGCAGGAGCTATTTCAATTGAGGATCTTAAATTCTCAACCACTAGAAATTTGGAATACATTAAAGTAGATGCCAAATTGATAGGAGCAACAAGGGAATATAGTGATTATACCCATGAATACAAGGATGAGAATTATTTCTTTGAGGATAGTGAATGTGATCCTGGGACAAGACATTATACACCCAATTGTTATCGTAATAATATGCAACAGCAACAACAGCAACAACAACAGCAACAACAACAACAACAACAGCAACAACAGCAACAACAGCAACAACAACAACAACAAGGTAGTTACAGTAGAATGAGAAAATATTCTAGACCATTTTAACTATTTAGCCTTTAATTCTTTCTTATAATTTTCATAATCTTTATTTTGATAGGATCCGGCTGAATACATATATATTCTACGAATATCTTTTCTATAATCGCTAAGAATTTCTGCTCCTTGAATATGATTAAGATTTCCACTTGTGGCTGTCATAATCGAGTGAGCAAAGGGAACATCAGCTTTTCCAGAAGTATTACCACGAGATAAATAGGTATTACTCCATCTAGCGCTTCCAGCAGTATCTTTATTTTTCTTACTATAAACTGTGATCCAAAAATTATTATTAGTGTAAATTAAACCATCGTTTCCTTTTAAAGATGTTTGTAAAAGGTAATAAAAACATACAAAATCCTGTTTATTTTTATTAGAAACCCAATCTAATAAACATACTTGGTTACCATAAAAACTATTTTTGATACATGTGGGATCATGAGCATTTATATCTCCTGCGTAAAAATTTCCTTTACATAGTTTATTATAATCATATTCAAAAATTTCAAATACTTTTTTTTGGGTGGGGATAGATTTTACTAAATATACTGATACAATAATGATACCAATAAAAAGTAAAAATAATAAAGTGATTAAAATTATCATCATTTTATAATTAATAAAATTATTTTTCAACTTTTTGTTCTAATAAATTTTTTTGTTTAAATTCTTCATATCTTTTATTGACATATGAACCGTCTGTATATATATGAATAAATCTCTGATTTCCTACTTGTTCCCATAAAAGATTTGAATTTTGATATTTTTCCAACACACCACTAGTTGCAGTAATATAAGTTTTAATGAAAGGTACATTTGTTTTGGCAGCAGTTAAAGCGGGATTTAATTTATTTAATTTTCTTTTATTATTTTTATAACAATTTGACCATCGCGCGGTACCAACTGTTTCTTTCAATTTTTTATCAAATATAGTCAACCAAAAATTGTTGGAATAATATAGTTCATCTTTATCATTTAAATAATTTGAACCTAAATAAAAATAATAACAAATAAAATTATTCTTATCTTTATTACTTGCCCAATCTAAAATAACCGTTTGAAAACCATTAAAAACTTGAGGAGTGCACGTTTTATATGAATGAGTATCAAATTGTACTGGTCCTTGACATAAACCAAAATATTCATATTTAAATAAATCATAAGATTTTATAGGTTTTATATTCTTAATTTTTAATTTGGAATTTCTTAACATTAAAATTAATGCAATAAAAATATATAATGCAAAAATACATGAAATAGATAATAAAATATTTTTCATTTTTTTATCAATAGTAAATAATTTAATTTTATATTTTCTCCAACATCCATGTACTTATAGTGTACCTGAATTGATTATTTCCAACGCTAGTAACTTCATGTGGATGCGTCCAATACGGAGGAAAGCAAATTATAGATCCCTGTTTTAATTTTATGGAAATATCGTGTTTTGGAAATTTAAATTCTCCTCCGTCAAAATTATCATTTAATGCCAATATAACCGAAAGAGATCTTGCATAAGATTTATTGGGTGTCGAAATAGAATCCACATGACATTTTGTTTTTCCATAAATTTTTCTCAAATGAAATCCGCTATCGGTATCATATTTAATATATTCAATTTTTTTACTTAATTCCAACATGGATAAATCTAAAATTTGATGTATTTTATTAATTAGCATTTTACATTGTATTTTATGTTTTTTGGTATTTTCCAAATCTTCAAGACTCCAAATAAAACATTCTACATTATTTCCAATTTTGATAGATAATTTTTCTCCTTCAAGAGAGTCTATAAATTTAATTATATTTTCACATTGTTCTTTTTCCATTGCATTTTCAAAAATGAATATATCATGAGGATCATTTGATAAAATTTTCATTTTATAATTTTAAATTTTTTAATTTTTTATCAATGACTTTAAAAATTGTATATTTTTTATGTAATTTTCCGTTTTAGAATCAAATGGATGCCATTGAACTCCAAATATGGGTAGAAATTTATGTTCGATAGTTCCTATAAATGTTTGATTATTAAAATTTTTAAAAATATTTATAATCTTATACGGAGATTGCTCAAAATCTTTATAATTTGCTATTATCCCAAAATTATGATCATGGTACGTATTTTTTGTTTCTAAAGATGAAAGAATACCTTGATTGTAAGGAATTAGATTCAAAATAGCTTCTTTTGAAAAAGATAAAATAAATGACAAATTAGGAAATTCGTGATTAATTAAAATTTCAAATCCGTAACAAATAAAAATAGCTGGTAAATAATGGTTATTTTCATTAATATATTTTATTTGATTGATTAATTTATTTACAAATTCATAGTGATCTTTAATATTATTATTATCACTACCAGCAACGATTAACATTTGAATTGAATTTAAAAAATTATCCAATTTATCCAATTCATTATAATTTATATACACCTTTTTGACACCTACAATCTCATTTATTTCTCTTAAAGAATCAGAATTTATTGTTTCAAAATTTGAATCATATAATATTCCAACCGTTGGTAATAAATCTATTAAATGATCTACCATTAAAATACTTCCTTCAATATTTAAAGGTAATAAGGAATATCCACTATTAAGATAGTGATCAAAGCCATAAATATTTAATTGATAATCTAATTGCGTTAAAAAGGAATTATCGTTTGTTACTTGTTGAAATTTTATACTATAAGGATATAAAAATACCATCCAATGAGTTATGTCTATATTTTTTAAAGGTTTAGAATCATTAATTATTTTTGAAATCTCAGATGATATTTCAATATCATACAAAACGTTACTCTTAATTTCCAGTTCAAAAGAAATTTGAATTGTATTAAAAAAATCTATAGAAACGTCTTTACAATTAATAGTATTCTTATTTATATAGCTTACTAAACCCCATGAATCATGTCTAAAAGGAATGAATTCATTTATTGGATATTTAATAAAAAGATATAAATTAATATTATAATTACTAACAGGTTGTAGTTTGCTAGTATCTCTTTCACAAGTTAGATTACAAACGTAAACATTTTTACAAAAAATTTTTAAAGCAGATGATAATGGTTTATTAGACAGTGTTTGTTTTCTTATAACAATATTCATAGAATCTATATTAATCTGACTCATATTCATATCCCATAAAAATATATTATTTTGCTCATAGTCATAAACAAAATCTCCTAAATTTTTAAAGGTGTAATGTTTTACAAAATTTTGTAATAAAGGTTTAATTATTGTATTCAAAGATCTACGTTGAGTAAGTGTGCTGGAAAAGACTTTTACTATAAAATAATAAATTGCCAAGGCGGGAAATGATCTTCTTAACTGAGAATAAATATAATTAATTTCATCCCTATTTAAGCCTTCAAGTCTCAAAAACGCATCTCCATATATTTTTGAAATATTTTCATCCTCAAATAGATCTTTTAAACAATTTAAAAAATTATCATTAGATAAACTTATATTTAAACTTTTTTGTAATATGTTTTCTAAAACCTTTATAAATTTTGAATTATAAAATTGTTCATTAAATGTTATTGTGTTTATTTCATTTTCAGGCTCTGAAATATTGAATTCTTTTATTAAACCAGGAATTGGCATAAAGGGATAATCAAAGTATGATAATGCTGTATATGGAATTAATGAATCTAATACATTTGAAACATTGACTGATGTTTTTGCAGATTCTGAGTTTTCTAATTCATTTGTAATAACTAATATTGATTCATTTGGAAAATGTTTGCAAAGTTTATAGGCTAAATATCGACCAGTAATTCCAGCTCCTATGATAATATGATCAAATACTTTATTGAAAATTATAGATTCGTATTTTAAATTATCTCTACTTGCAAAATAATTTTCTAAAGAATGTTTATTAAACTCTAAAACAGCTTGAAATTTATTTAAATTAAAATACTTGTTGTTTATAAACGTAGCATTTATTACATATATAGTATCTTGAATTGGATTAAGATTTTCAATTTGCTCAAAAGACATTTTAAATATAGCTGATTCAAACTCATGTGAATTTAAAAATGTTGCATATTTTAGATCCTCATCTATTCCAATCATTACAATAGCGTGAAACCAAATATTTTTTTGATTTTGAGGAACCGAATTTACAAATCCTTCAGCATTTATATCTTGATCATTAAATCTTTTCATCCCACAGTAAAGCAAAATACCATTGCATAAATATTTAGAACAAGTTTTAACCCAATCATTTTGCTGAGATATTAAAAAAGTTGAATAATTAATGTCAACTGGAAAATTGTTGGCAAATTCATAACAACATTCAGGAGGTTTTAAAAAGACGTTATCTTTAGTTAATGGCCACATATTTTCCGGACAAACACCAAATTTCTTAATTGCATCAATTGCTATAATAGGATCGCTCCCTTGATCCTTTTTAGTTTGATTCATGAGAAATCTAGTGTTATAATAAATGAATAATCGACTAATAGGATAGCTATATAAACCTTGCCTTTGCAAAATAAAACTTAAAATACTTGATAATGCGTTACTTGAACATGAATTTGTATTTTCTTGATTATAAAATAATTCTATATCATTTGTATAATTAATTTTTACATTATGGAAATTAAACATCTTACATAAACAGTCATTTACTGTTTCTAAAGCCCCTTCACACCATCCTTGATTTAATGAATAAGCTTCTCCTACAATGTATAAATTGTAAATTGGATTCAAAATCTCATTATAATTTTGTTTTGCACAATCAGATTTCCATAAATGATTTCCACATTTCCAATATACATTTTCACATTTTTGAATATCTAATTTTTTTTCAAAAATCTCATTAATTAATTTTAATAAATCATTATTATATTTTTGATTATTTTGACAATACAATTGTTCCCAATAATTTGCTACATTTTGACATGTATAAGAAATAGTAAACCAATTATTATTATATATTGAACTTTCAATTTTTTTCAAATCATTATCAACAAATAATTGAAAATTATTATAATTTTGATAAGAAATGTTTTTACAATATCCTAAAATTCTATTTATTGAATAGAAATCAATTAATTCCAATATTTCATTTATATTTTTTACAACATTCCATTCTTTAAAAAAATAAGGAGGACATGCTAAAACAACTATTTTTGATACTAAAGATTCATTATTATTTATTTCTATTAAGAAATTATCAGTATGTAAAATATTATTTACTTTAGTATTAAGACATATATTTTGTGTAGGAATTTTTTTAGCCAAATTATTAATTATAGTATTAAATCCATTATGTATGTATAAAAAATTTCCCTTTATTTCATGGGGGAAATTTGAAATATTTTCTCCTGCTGTATACATTGATTCAATTAACGAATATTCGATATCCAACTCATCTAGTAATTTTATCATTAATGAATGTTCTAAACTAACTCTCCTTGCTCCCTTTTCATACAATGGATTTTCTTGATCATCATAAACAGTCCAAATCCGGCCTCCAAGTCTATTTTCTTTTTCTAGCAGTAATATTTTCCAATCCGGTCTTATTTGGAGTAATTTGTATAAAAAATACAAACCTGATAATCCTCCTCCTACAATAACAACGTCGTAAATTTCGTCCATTTTATATTTTAAATTATTAATATTCTTCACACAATTTATTTTCTTCACGAATTTGTGTTTCCTCTTCTGGACTAAAATCATTTTCAATATCAAACATTTTTCTAATTTCCTCTGGTGACTTTCCTTTTATTTTACTTGCCGTATAAGCACACGTCAAATCAAGCAAACTTTTGATATCCATAAAATTAGCAGCCAAAATTAAATCTAAAATGTCACTGTCATTTCGTTCCAAAAAATCAGCATACCATTCCTGTACCACTTCTCTCATATTTGTGCTAGGTAGTGGTTTTTCTATATGATTCATTTTATCTGTAACATAATATTCCAAAAACTCTTTTACAAGTTTTAAAATATTTCCAGAAACCTCCAACACTGGAATCGCTTCAAGACTATCACACATTGGATTTAGCAATTCCGATAGTTGAGCTTGTTCTACCGTCAATTCAAAAATTTGGTCATCTTTACTTTTAATTTTTACACTCATTTTTGAATTGATATTAGAATTAAAAAAACAAATCAATTTTT
>Ga0214919_10003552_pt1 | contig 23468 bp, 23 predicted proteins | sample LL1503_MetaG_FD_177994 | JGI IMG/M metagenome (GOLD analysis project Ga0214919, IMG submission 177994) | Freshwater microbial communities from Lake Lanier, Atlanta, Georgia, United States - LL-1503 | ecosystem: Environmental > Aquatic > Freshwater > Lake | place: USA: Georgia | collected... | reverse complement strand
TGCCACTATGGCGGCGGATAGGTTGGCTTGATGGGGGTGTGCTGCTCGTTACCCAATTAAGGCTTGAATCGCCCCGGGAATTGAGGAGGCTCCGAACTTTGAGAAGATGGAGCCATGAACAAGAGATTAAACAAATTTTCCCCGGAAGTCCGCGAACGAGCGGTGCGCCTGGTGCAGGAGCACCGCGGTGAGTACCCTTCGTTGTGGGCTGCTATTGAATCCATTGCGCCCAAGATCGGCTGCGTGCCGCAAACGCTCAGTGATTGGGTCAAGCGCTATGAGATCGACAGTGGCCAGCGCGAAGGCTTGAGTAGCAGCGAACGCGAGCAGCTCAAGGCATTGCAGCGCGAAGTCAAGGAACTGCGTCGGGCCAATGACATTCTCAAGACGGCCAGCGCGTTTTTCGCTCAGGCGGAGCTCGACCGCCGACTCAAGAGTTGAAGGCCTACATCGACCAACACCGCGACATCTATGGGGTCGAGCCGATCTGCAAGGTTTTGCAGATCGCCCCATCGTGTTACCGGCGTCACGCAGCCCAACTACGCGACCCGGCGCTGCGGTGCGACAGGGCCAAGCAAGATGACGAACTTATCCCGCAAGTCCAACGGGTCTGGCACGCCAACATGCGGGTCTATGGGGCAGACAAGGTCTGGAAGCAACTCAATCGTGAAGGTGTCGCGGTAGCCCGCTGTACTGTGGAGCGGCTGATGCGCCAGCTCGGCCTGCGCGGTGTAGGCCGTGGCAAGGTCGTACGCACCACTGTTTCAAATACTAACGCGCCATGCCCGCTGGATCGGGTGAACCGGCACTTCAAGGCAGAGCGGCCCAACCAGCTGTGGGTGTCGGACTTCACCTACGTGTCCACCTGGCAAGGCTGGCTGTATGTGGCATTCGTGGTGGATGTGTTTGCCAGGAGGATTGTGGGTTGGCGGGTGAGCAGTTCGATGCACACGGACTTCGTATTGGACGCACTGGAGCAAGCATTGTTTGATCGGCAGCCTGAGCGCCATGTATCCTTGATTCACCATTCCGATCGGGGCTCTCAGTATGTCTCCATTTGCTACAGCGAGCGCCTAGCCGAAGCAGGCATCGAGCCCTCAGTGGGCAGTCGTGGCGACAGCTATGACAACGCACTGGCCGAGACCATCAACGGGCTTTACAAGGCTGAGTTGATACACCGCGGGGACCTTGGAAGACCAAGGAATCCGTGGAACTGGCAACCCTGCAATGGGTGCACTGGTTCAACCACATCCGACTGCTTGGGCCCATTGGATACATTCCACCGGCCGAAGCTGAGGAGAACTACTATCGGCAACTCGCCAATAGCCGCGAGACAAGTGTCTCAACTTAAACCAATTGGCCTCCACCAAACCCGGGGCGATTCACTATGAAAAATGTCTAGAGGTTTGGGGGAATGCCAATGTTCCTCCCAAGCTGTTCAGGGAGAAGCGAGCGGTAAATTAAACATACCGACGGTACTGGGTTACGGGGTCAAGACCAACTGCCAAGTACATTACATCCCAATCTATCAACAACCCAGTACCAAAAAATGTATGGAATCATGGCCCTGCCCTGCATGGAAGTCTATTTCGCACAAGCGTTGAGTCTGCCGATGTTCCCGACCTTAACTGAACCTGGTCAAGAATTTGTCATCCAATCGATCCACGAATTTTTCGGGGACGCTGAATGAATCACGCCGCATTTGGTGTGATCAATCAGGTCCGGATGACTTCGACCCGACTGCCGGGCAAAGCTCTAAAAACCGTCTTGAATAAATCTTTGCTTCAATATCAAATTGAAAGAGTTCGTCGGTCAAAACTGATCGGCGATCTGATCGTCGCGACGACCGTCAATGAGTCGGGGCAGCCCATCGTCGAACTATATATTAGGTTAGGTGTTAAAGTCTTTCATGGATCTGACCTCGATGTTTTAGGGCGTTACGTTGAACCTGTCTGGCTAGCACCTTCCCAACGTTACATTCGAATTACATCCGATTACCCTTTTTTAGATCCGGCGGTGATCTATATCTGCATGCCGCAATATCTAGGCGGAAATTATGAGTACCTTTCAAATTCCGAGCTGTTTCCGAATGGGATTAATGTCGAAATTTTTTCTGAACGAATGGTCGGAGAAGCGGTCAGTAAAGGGCACTTTTTTATGAGAGAGAACATATGACGCCCTATTTCTACACGCGTCCCAAAAAATTTGGTCTGGGCCAAGCCAAGAACGAGAAAACCTATCCGAAATATCGACTGACCGTCGATACCCCTGAAGGTTTTCGAATAATCAAAATTTTTGCTTCAACGTTTGATACCTCTGACATCAGATTTCACTTTGGGATATATATGGGATGAATTCGAGCGCAATCCCAATTTAGCGAATATCAATAGAGAAATTCGGCAGAAAAAATACTACGAATAAGTGGGCGGAACTAAAGTTCTCGTAGTCTCGAACTAAGGCTAACAGATACAAAAATGCCAGACAGAGTTAGTTTTTGCGACTTTGACTATGTCTAATATTTTTGAAAAAATCGGGCACGAAGTTTAGACTTAAATTTCTTAAATTTAATTTAGAATGTTGTAGGTAAAGATGACTCCCAAATCGTTTAAAATCGGAAATCGCGAGATCGGCCAAAACACGCCACCATTTATCATCGCCGAAATGTCTGGCAATCATAATCGATCACTTGAGCGCGCGATAAAAATCGTCGAGGCAGCTGCCGAAGCTGGTGCACACGCGGTAAAGCTTCAGACTTATACCGCCGATACTATGACTTTCAATATTAGCCAGGGCGAATTCTTCATTGATAACCCGAACAGCTTGTGGAAGGGGACTTCCTTATACAAGCTTTACCAGCAAGCCTACACTCCTTGGGAATGGCACGAGCCGATTTTTAAGCGTTGCAAAGAATTGGGCGTTTTAGCGTTCAGTACCCCGTTTGACTCGACCGCGATCGAGTTTCTAGAAAAGTTAGATGTGCCAGCTTATAAAATCGCGTCTTTTGAAAATACAGATTTGCCCTTGATTCGGCAGGCTACGGCGACTGGAAAACCGTTGATCATTTCGACCGGTATGGCAAGCATCGCGGAACTTGATGAAACTGCGAATGCGTTTCGCCAAGCAGGTGGTCGGGATATGGTTTTCTTGAAATGCACGAGCACTTATCCCGCGACGCCTGAAAATACCAACTTAAATACGATCCCGCACATGTGTAAGCTCTTTAACACTCAGGTCGGTCTCTCGGATCACACAATGGGAATTGGTACCGCTGTCGCTGCCGTCGCGCTGGGTGCGACGGTTATCGAAAAACACTTTACCTTAGCTCGGGCTGATGGTGGCGTTGATTCAGCATTTTCGCTTGAACCCTCTGAGTTAAAATCACTGGTTATCGAAACCGAGCGCGCATGGAAAGCGATGGGGCAAATCACTTATGGTTGTACGGCGGCAGAAGTGGCCTCATCACGTGATCGCAGATCTGTTTATATTAGCGAAAACCTGAAAGCGGGAGATAAAATCACCGCCAAAAATGTAAAACTGATCCGACCGGGTTTAGGACTGGCGCCGAAATATTACGATTTAGTTTTAGGCAAGCGAGTCAATAAAGATGTAACTCGGGGAACCCCTCTTTCTTGGGATCTATTTGGTTAACTCGCGTGCGGCTCTTTGACATCCAAGGCCGTCTACCAATTTCATTCCTTTTTGCCCAAACTGACTAGTCTCATCGGCGTGATCCAAGCGCCGAGCGATGGCCTGGGCCAGAGCTGAAACACTGACTTCGGCCGATTTGCCCAAGTAAAAATGAAATCCTGCCTGACTTAAATTGATGCTGGCCTGAGTTTGGTTCTCGGCCACAGAAATCACCAACGATGGTAGCCCCATGCAAAGTCGTTCCCAGGAAGCTGTCCCGCCGGCACCAATTGCCAGATCTGCCGCCAGCATAAGTTCTGCCATATTAGCGACTTGAATCAGGCAACGGTAGCCTTCGCGTCCGTCGATTCGTTTTTTAACTTCAGCCTGGCGTGGATTGCTGGCGCCAAGAACAACATCAACTTGTAAATCTGCTTTTGCTAGCTGATCAAGGGCATCAAGTGTTTTTGAAGTTTCATCGGTCAAATCAATACCGCCGTAAAAAACCACCAAGCGCTGAATTGGTGACGCGACATTCCGGCGTAATTCCGCCTGTGATCTTAGCGTTTCGAATTCGGCTCGTAAGAGTGCGTAACCGGGTCCCATTAGCATTTTGCAATCCGCTGGAACCAAGTAGCGATATCGCAATTCATTTTCGACACCAAAGTTCGGATCTAATAAAAAATCGCATGAATGGAGCCGGTCAGCCAAATCATCGATAACCAGTATTCGATCGACGAAGGGGCGTATGACTTGCTCCCAGTCCGCATTAAGTTCGTAGTGATCAATAACCAGTCCCGTAAATCTAGGCTTTGCAGATTGAAGCAAATTTACGCATTCCAGAGGGGAGTGACTGCCTAAAAAATGAACCGTAAATCCTTGCGCCCCTGCAAGTCCTGCCACATTTCCCGGAAGGTCTCGGCACAAAAATTCAACCCGGGCACCCTGTTTGCGCAATTCAATGGCCAGCGCAAGAGTGCGGGCAACATGCCCAGTACCAATCTGTAATGAGGAATCAACACGAATGGCAATGCGCATAGGGATCTTATCCTATATGATATCATCGGTTTTTTGAAGGGAGGTTGCGTTTGCTAGGAAGCCAACTAACAAAAAGTGAAATTTCGACCTATTTGCAAATTATTGATCCGTTTTTGTTTATTGATCATATTGAGCAACTGATCCCTGGGAAAAGTGCGCGTTGTCGCAAACAATTAGTTGAGACGGATTGGTTTTTTAAGTGTCACCTTCCGCATGAACAAGCCATGCCGGGCACATTACTGACGGAGGCCATGCTTCAAACTTTGGTTTTGGCCATTTACGCAATGGAGGGGCATCAAGGAAAATTGTCCTTCGTGACTGAAACTAAGACTCAAATATTCTTCAAAGTAACTCCGGGGATTAACCTTACCATCGACGCCACGTTGATTTCCTACAAGCGAGGCATTGCCAAAGGCGAAGCCGTCATTCTGCAAGCGGATAAAAAAGTTTGTTCGGGCCAATTTACCTTCGTTTCGCCGCATGATCTACCGTCGCCGCGCAGCGCAGGTCGCTGATTTACCATCTTGGAGAAATAAATTAACAACGAGCCTATGCTTCTAAAAAATAAAACTGCAGTTATTACTGGGTGTAACCGAGGAATAGGACGATCCATCCTTCAAAATTTTGCTGAAAATGGCGCGGAGGTCTTTGCCTGCGTCCGGCACGAATCAGCCGAGTTTACCAGTTTTATTCAGGTTCTTTCTGCAAAAACCGGAACGACGATTCACCCGATTTATTTTGATTTAAAAAATGAAGCTGAAAACAAGTTGGCTGTCGCGACCATTCTGGCATTTAAAAAGAAAATTGATGTCTTAGTTAATAATGCCGGGATCTCTGCAGGCGGCCTTTTTCAGATGGCGCAGATGAAAGACTTGAGAGAAGTATTCGAGATTAATTTCTTTGCTCAGGTTCAGTTTACCCAAGGTTTGTCACGATATATGGCCCGGTCAAAGGAAGGATCGATCATTAATATTGGTTCTACCGCCGGCTTGATCGGCAATGTGGGAACGACATCTTACGGTTCTAGCAAAGCAGCGTTGATGTTCGTCACCAAAACTTTAGCTTCCGAGCTGGGCTCCGCCAATATCCGCGTCAATGCAATTGCCCCCGGAATTACCAAAACAGAAATGTATGATCAAATGAATGAAAAAGAGCGTACGCGACAGATTGAAGCAGCGGCTCTGAAGAGGCCCGCCGAGTCGAGCGAAATTGCCAATGTGGCGCTTTTTCTGGCAAGTGAACTGTCGACTTACGTCACAGGGCAGATCTTACGCGTCGATGGCGGAATGACGACCTAAGTGGAGCACAAAATGGACGTCAAACAGATCCAACAAGTCGCTAAAACAATTCGCCGAAAAATCCTGGATATTTCTTATACTTGTAATAAAAGTGTACACATCGGTGGCGCGCTATCAATGGTCGATATTTTAGCCACCTTGTACTGCGGAATTCTTAAACTAGATTCGAAGAATCCATATTTTGTTGACCGCGACCGTTTTATTTTAAGTAAAGGTCATGGTGCACTTTCCTATTATGCGGTTTTGTTGGCAAGCGGCTTCATCACCGAAGAAATATTCTCAACCTTTCAATCAAACGGAAGCGACCTTACGGCACATCCTGTGATGAACATGCCATTGGGGATTGAGTCGTCGAATGGTAGTTTAGGCCAAGGACTTTCGCTAGGAGTCGGCTTAGCGATCGCCGCTAAGGCTAGAAACCAGAAACACAAAGTTTACGTCATGTTGGGTGATGGTGAATGTAACGAAGGTGCAGTGTGGGAGGCCGCGATGTCGGCTCCAAATTTCAATTTAAATAATTTGGTCGCGATCGTCGATAAAAATGATTTTCAAAATGATGGGGCTGCATCGTACGTCATGGCGCCAGGCGATTTCGTTGAAAAGTGGAGAAGCTTTGGCTGGAACGCCATTCCCGTCGACGGGCATGATGTCGCAGCTTTGCTGGAATCATTTCAACAAGAAAATATCCCCGGAAAACCGAAAGTGCTCATTGCGAAAACGACGAAGGGCAAAGGATTTTCCTTCATGGAGCATAAAGCCGAATGGCACCATAACCGTTTGACCAAGTCGCAGTATGACTTGGCCGTTCTTGAACTGGAGCCAGAAACTTCATGTTAGAAATTAATCCAAAAAACGTAAGACTATGGGCAAAGATGGGGTCTAGGGCGATGTATGGCCAAGCCATTTTAGCGTTGGCCAATGATACAAAAAAAGATTTTATGGTTTTGTCGGCTGATTTGGGAAGATCTTCGGGTCTTGGCCGCTTCATGGAGACTCACGCTAACCGCTTTCGTAACGTCGGTATTTCTGAACAGAACATGATTGGCATCGCCGGTGGTCTGGCCAAGGAGGGGTTCGTTGTTTTTGCCTCCTCGTTCGCGCCTTTCATCTCGATGCGCGCCAGCGAACAAGTTCGCATGAACATGGGTTATATGGGCCTGAACGTAAAAGCCGTCGCTTTGGGCAGCGGTGTTGCCATGGGGTTTTTAGGAAATTCGCATTACGGGCTAGAAGATGTCGCTGTGATGCGATCGATTGCGAATATGACCGTGATTTCACCTGCAGATTGTTCCGAGATTTTGAAGACCATTTATGCCGCGGTCGAGTTTAATGGACCCGTTTACATCCGTTTGACCGGCGATTCAAACACGACATTTGTTTACGAAGAAGACTACGAGTTCCAAATCGGCAAGGCCGTCACTCTTCGTGCGGGGCATGATTTGACCATCATTGCTGCCGGGACCATGGTTCACGAGTCCATCGAGGCGGCAGAAATTTTAGAAGTCCAAGGTATCAGCGCAACTGTTTTGAACATGCACACGATCAAGCCCTTAGATTTGGTTGCATTAGACAAAGCCTTTTCGACGACAAAATTAATTGTGACCGTCGAAGAACATAGTGTAGTCGGGGGACTGGGCAGTGCAGTCGCCGAATACAAGACATCGATTCCAAATGCCCCCCCGCAGTTGATCCTTGGATTACCGGATCATTTCGGATCCGTCGGCGAACATCGCTTTTTACTTGAACAATATGGTTTGGTCTCATCGAAGTTAGCGGAAAGAATTGCTCCGCAGTTTCTTCGCTTAAGAGAAAATCCGTCCTATAGGACAGTGGAGCAGCGATGAAGGCCCTGGCATATTGCAAAATGGCCTTTGCTGGGTATGGAGTCGAGCTTCGACCGGTGACCGCTTGGGATTTGCCAAGTTTAAGACGTTGGCGCAACAGCCCTAGGATTCAACGGCAGATGTTAGATCAATCGCATATCGATCCTCGGCGGCAACGGGGTTGGTTTGAAAGTATTTCGGATAGAAATGATCAGGCGCACTGGGTTCTTTGGCGAAACAACGTCAGAACTGGTCATGTCAATATCCGCGCGGAAGGACCTTTGAATCCGCAAAAATCTGTTTCTGGTGGATACTATGTGGCCGATACTTTAGTTCGACATCCGATTTTAGGTTTTAGTGCTGTGCTGATGTACCATGATATTATTTTTAATCATATCTCAGCCAAAAATATTGAAGATACCGTATTGAAAACAAATCTGACCGCACGAAAAATGAATCAGCAGATGGGTTATCAGGAACAAGGTGAAAACGACGGGGTCATAAAGATTTCCTTGTTTCCTGAAGACTATCGCCAAGCCAAACAGAAACTTATTCGCTACTTTAAGGACGCCACATGCGTGCAGATGTCCTAATTATTGGCTCGGGCGCTTCTGGAGCGGCTGCGGCCTGGAGACTGAGTGACCTGGGCTTGAGGGTCGTATGCCTTGAACAAGGCGATTTCATGGACGCCGCCAAATACCCGAGCACCGGTAAAGACTGGGAACTGCGTCGTCATGCCGACTTTCATCCCAGTCCGAATGTTCGAAAGTTAGAAGTCGACTACCCCGTTAACGATCGCGAATCGCCGATTTCGATTAGCTTCTTCAACGCCGTTGGTGGCAGCACCATTCTATATTCGGGACATTTTCCGCGCTTCCATCCCTCCGATTTTAAGACGAAAACTTTAGATGGAGTCGGTGAAGATTGGCCCCTCAGTTATTCGCAGCTTGAACCTTATTTTGCCTTAAACGACCAAATGATGGGGGTCTCTGGCTTATCGGGTGACCCCGCATATCCGCCGATCGAGGGAATGCTGCCACCCATACCCTTAGGTCGTATGGGCGAAAAGATGGCCCTTGGGTTTAACAAATTAGGCTGGCATTGGTGGCCTTCTTATAGCGCGATTATTTCACGAAACTACAAGAATCGTGAAAAATGCATCAACTTGGGGCCGTGCAATTCTGGCTGTGCACAGGGTGCTAAAGGGAGCGTCGACGTTACTTATTGGCCTGAAGCTTTACGCAATGGTGTTGAACTTCGCACGAGGTGTCGGGTCAGTCGAATCGCTTTGGGTGAAAATGGAAAAGCGAAGGGCGCTTTTTATTTTGACGCTGGGGGGAACGAGCATTTTCAAGAAGCGCGGTTAGTGATCGTTGCGTGTAATGGGGTCGGAACTCCCAGGCTATTGTTGAACTCCCATTGTGAACAATTTCCGAACGGATTAGCTAATCACTCGGGGCAATTGGGGCGAAACTTGATGTTACATCCCCTTGGTTACGTCGAGGGACTCTTCGAAGAACGCCTAGACTCACATTTGGGGCCTCAAGGTTGCTGTTTGCAAAGCCAAGAGTTTTACGAGACTAATTTGTCCAGAGGTTTTGCCCGAGGCTACACGATGCAAATTCTGCGTGGACAGGGGCCCATTGATACCGCGATTTCCGGAATCTTGCGCCATGAAATTCCTTGGGGAAAGGGACATCACACAGCTTTCCAAAATACATTCGGTCACACGATTGGGATGGGCATCATCGTCGAGGATTTGCCTGAAGCCCACAATTCCGTGACCCTGGATCCAGAGTTAAAGGACGCTCAGGGACTAGCGGCGCCAAAGATTACCTACAAATTGAGCGAGAATTCAAAAAAAATGTTGGCCTTTGGCATCGAGCGCGGCAAAGAAGTCATGAAAGCCTCAGGATCCATCCGAGAAATGGGATTTGGACCAGTTCGCATGTCGGGTTGGCATCTAATGGGAACGGCTCGTATGGGAGAAAATCCAACAACTTCGGTCGTCAATAAATGGGGACAATCCCATGATGTCAGCAACATGTTCATAGTCGACAGCAGTATTTTCGTGACCGGAGGCGGCGTTAATCCGGCTGCCACTATTGGCGCTCTAGCACTTTATATTGCCGATGAAATTAGAAAGAATCTGCATGAACTTCTTGAGTCCTGAATACGAAAATGAGCAAGGTCTTGATTCCCTTTTAGATTTGATGATTCCAGCAGATTCTTCGCGGAGTCTTCCACCCGGCTCGGCAGTGGGGTTTCAGCCTGATGCCTTAGCCTGGGAAAATCTAAAAAGTTTGAACGAGGAATCATTGAAGACTTTTGAAAAAAAATTCTACTTGCTAACGAACGCCCAAAAAATAGCCCTGATCAAAGGTTTGAAGCGTCATCAACAGACCGCGTTCGCCCGATTGGCGAGGCATCTGGCTGAAGTCTATTACTTGGTTCCTGAGGTCGCTCGGGCTATTGGTTCGGGTCATCAAGTCCCCTTTCCCGAGGGATACAGCGTCGAAGAAGGGGATTTGTCTTTGCTTGAGCCTGTGTATTTGCGAGGTAGAATTTACCGTGAGATCTAGGTAGACTCAGATTTTCAAATGATCGAGTAGGTCAGACAGGAGTGATTTGTGGACAATAAAGCGAAATATACCGAAGCGTTTATGAAAATTTTTTCCGTCGATGCGGGTGTCGCCGAAACACTTGAGTACAATGCAATTCCTGCTTGGGATTCTTTGGGGCACATGGGTTTGATGGCTGAACTTGAAGAAGTTTTCGCGATTCAATTGGAAATGGACGACATTATCGACTTCAGTTCTTACCGCAAGGGATTAGAACTTGTTTCGAAATACGGAGTGCAGTTTTAATGCAAGATTCGCGCGGTTTTAGTCTCAACTGCGTTCAGCTTCAGGAATATCAGCCGAATCGTTATCCCTTTCTGATGATTGATCATGTCGATCAAGTGATTCCCGGTAAAAGTGCCAAGGGCTTTAAAAATCTAACGATGAATGAATGGTATTTTCCCGTCCACTTTCCAGGTGGGCCGAATATGCCGGGCGCCCTTCAACTGGAAGCATTGGCGCAAATGCTGACGGTCGCTATCACGACTTTACCCGGACTAAAAGGAAAAGTGACCCACGCCTTACAGCACACGGTGCGCTTCCGAAAAGAGGTTTTGCCCGGTGAAAAATTTATGATCGAAACCGAAGTTTTGTCCTGGAAACGTGGTGTTTGCAAAGGCACGGGCATTGCTTACACCAATAGGGAAGTGGCTTGCGAGGCTGAAATGCTTATCACAATCCCCGAAATTCTTGGACAATATCTCCCGCAGAAACCCAAGCAATGAGCCTGGAATTTCGCGCCCTAGTCGTGCGCCGGTCAGACGATCGGAAATCATTCACCCGCCAAATCGAAAATCGCAAAGTCGATGAATTACCTGCCGGCGACTTACTGATCCGGGTTCACTTTTCTTCTTTAAATTATAAAGATGGTCTTTCTTGTGTAGGAAATCCGGGCGTCACTCGCCGCTATCCGCATACGCCGGGTATCGACGCCGCCGGAGTTGTTGAGGTCAGTCACTCGACGGCTTTTCAAGTGGGTGATTCGGTCATTATTGCGGGCCAGCCCCTGGGAATGCATACTGCGGGTGGATTTGGACAATTCATTCGTGTGCCCGCAGCATGGGCGGTGCCCTTGCCGTCGGGACTGAGCCTGCGTGATAGCATGATTTATGGTACGGCGGGATTCACCGCAGCCTTAGCGGCCCATAAGCTATTGCAGCACGGAGTCACCCCTGAAAAAGGTCCGGTTGTTGTCACTGGTGCAACCGGCGGGGTTGGTTGTGTTTCTGTCGCGCTCTTGGTAAAATTAAAATATTCAGTCACAGCAGTTACCGGAAAAGTAGAGTCTAAAAAATTTCTTGCTCAGCTCGGGGCCAGAGAGATTATCGGGCGCGAAAGTTTGCTTGATGCGACAGATCGCCCACTTTTAAAGGAACTTTGGGCGGGTGGGATCGACACCGTTGGCGGCTTGATGCTCGCTAACTTGTTGAAGTCTTGCCAAGAAAATGGTGCAGTGGCAGCAACTGGTTTGGTTGCTTCGCAAGAATTGCCCATATCTATCCTTCCGTTCATTTTACGCGGAGTTAGTTTACTGGGGATCAACGCACAAGGCTTAGCAATGTCTTCGCGCCTAGAGCTTTGGTCAAAGTTAGCCAAAGATTGGCGCCCGAACGAATTACCCTCTTTGGCCACCGACTGTCGGCTTGAAGATCTAAACCCGCAAATTGACAAAATTTTAGCTGGTCAACAACTTGGTCGGATCGTCGTAGACATGGGGCAAGCATGAGGATGTTTGGCGGGCTTGATTTGTTTTCAGATCGAACCGCTTTGCTATCCAGTGATGGTAAGTCAATCAGCTATGAACATCTGCTAAAGCAAGCTACGAGTTTATCACGGCAGTTACCTGGTCGGCGTCTTGTCCTGGTCGTAGCGAGCAATAACCCCAAATTTGTGACCGGATACGTAGGTTTTCTGCGGGCTGGGATGGCTCAATTGATTGTAGGCGAAGCCATTGCCCCTGAATTCCTTGCGAAAATTATTTCTATTTATTCGCCCGAGTATGCTTTCTTTCCAAAATCTATGGCGGAAAAACCAATGAAAGGTGAGCTTAAGTACGAGGACCAAGATTACCAACTCATTAAACTTGCTGATTCAAAATTTTGTAAGTTGCATCCAGATTTAGCCTTGCTGCTCTCGACTTCGGGCACTACGGGAAGTCCCAAGATGGTACGCATTTCATTTCAAAACCTTCATACGAATACCGAATCGATCCTGGGGTACCTCGAAATCCAATCTACTGATCGCACCATCACGACCATGCCCTTAAGTTACTCATATGGACTTTCGATATTGAATACTCATTTAACGGCAGGTGCCTCAATCGTCATGACCGACGCCTCGGTGGTCAGTCGTGAATTTTGGAATATTTTAAGAGATAAATCGGTCACTAGCCTTGGTGGAGTTCCGTATTTTTTTGAAATGCTTAGGAAACTGAAGTTTGAAAAAATGGATCTCCCCTTGCTTCACACTATCACTCAGGCCGGTGGTAAATTAGGGGCTGCATTGGCGCGCGAATTTACCGATATTTGCTTAAATAAAAAGATTCGCTTTTATATCATGTACGGGCAAACCGAAGCAACCGCGAGGATGTCTTACCTTTGTGCGACTGATCACCCGTCCAAATCTGAAAGTATCGGTCAAGCGATCCCAGGCGGTAAACTTTGGTTGCAAGATGAAGCAGGTGAAAGGGTCACCACAGCTGGGGTCGCGGGAGAACTGGTCTACTACGGAGCCAATGTTTCGATGGGTTACGCAGAAAATCAGGTTGATCTTGCTTCGGGTGATTTGAACGGCGGAATTTTGCGGACTGGGGATCTAGCGACTTGCGACCAAGATGGTTTTTATACAATTGTTGGCCGAAAAAACCGTTTTTTAAAAGTCTTTGGGCTGCGAGTGAATCTTTTCGAATTGGAAGAAGTCTTGCGTGGTAAGAATTACGAATGTGCCTGTGCCGGAACCGACCAAAAACTGATCATTTACTTGACCAACATCGATGCCCAAGCAAAAATCGAATCTTTGGTCTTTGAGTTGACGGGAATCCACAAAAATGGGTTTGAAGTCGTTAAGATCGATGCGATACCTCGAACAGCATCAGGCAAGATAAATTATAAAGCCCTCGATGATCTTCGGGAGTGAATAGATGGTGATCATTAAAGAACTGCTAGAACTTCCCCCGTTTTCGATGCCTAGTGCGAAAAAGAGTCAGTTGTTTCGAAATGAACTTCAGAAGCTGACCCTTCACCACTATCAGCACTGTCCCGAGTACCGCCGAATTCTTGACGCATTGAACGTCAATCCTTTTGTTCCTAGAGAACCAGCTGAGTTCCCTTTTTTGCCGGTAGGCCTTTTCAAGATATTTCATCTTTCTAGCGTCAAGAAATCAGAAGTCACCTCGACTTTGAAATCTTCGGGCACTTCGGGGCAACAGGTTTCACAGATCACTTTAGATAAAGTGACCAGTATTTATCAAAAGAAAGTGTTGGCGAAAATCACCACGGATTTCATCGGCAGCACCAGATTGCCGATGCTGGTCTTAGATTCTTCCTCGGTTTTAGAGGACCGTGCCATGTTTTCGGCACGAGGTGCGGGAATTCTTGGCTTCGGAAATTTTGGCACAGGGACGACCTATGCCTTCGATGAAAAAATGGAAGTGAATTTCGAACTCATCGAAGCCTTTCTACACAAGCATACTGGGCAGAAGATTCTGCTGTTTGGTTTCACCTTTATGGTGTGGCAGCACTTTGTTCTTGCCCTAAAAAAACGTGGTTCCCGATTGGCTTTAGAGAACGGAGTTTTGATTCATGGTGGGGGATGGAAGAAACTGCAAGACCAAGCTGTCGACACCCATACGTTCCAGCAAGCGATTCAGGAAGTGAGTGGCATTACGCAGATTCATAATTACTACGGCATGGCCGAACAAACCGGCTCCATTTTCATGGAGTGCCAAATGGGTCATTACCACTGTTCGATCTTTTCCGAAGTTTTTATCCGTCGAAATGATTTTTCAATTTGTGCATTGGGCGAAAAAGGCTTGATTCAAGTCGTGTCTCTGTTACCGTATAGTTATCCTGGACATGTTCTGTTGACTGAAGACCGAGGTACACTTATGGGTGAAGATGACTGTCCGTGTGGCCGATTGGGCAGATACTTTGTCGTCCACGGTCGAATCGAGCAAGCAGAACTGAGGGGTTGCAGTGACACTTACCAGGGCTGACATCACTTATTTAGTTGGCGGGAAAAGTGAAGAAAGTCGACCTTTCATTCCATTCAATGATTTGCAGTGTGAATTCCTCAACACCTTATCTGTAAGCTTGCGTAAAGATTCTGAAGCCCAAGGATACCCGGATGTTCTGACCTTTGCGTTTTGGTGTCGAAAAGGAAATATATTTCGTTTGCGCGATGAATTTCAAGACGGTCGTTCGCGCTTGGGACTTGGGAAGGTGTTTCACGTTGCACCTTCGAATGTTCCGGTGAATTTTGCGTTCACTTACGTTTTTGGTCTTCTGGCTGGGAATACGAATTACGTTCGATTGCCCTCCAAAAAATTTCCGCAAGTTGATATTATCTGCCGAGTGCTAAATGAAGTGCTGGCACTCCCTGAATACAAAGCACTGCAAGCAGTTTCGCACCTGTTCCGTTACGATCATCAATCCGATTTAACCGCGCAGTTTTCGGCTCAAAGTCAGGGCCGGGTCATCTGGGGCGGGGATGAAACGATTCGTGAAATTAGAGAAAGTCCTATTCAAATTCGCGGAATCGACTTGGCTTTTTCGGATCGATATTCAATATGCTGTTTAGGAGGAAAGACCTTAGTGGCAATGTCTGATGCTGAATTAGATCGTTTGGCTACTAGCTTTTACAACGATACCTATTTAATGGACCAAAACGCTTGTTCGTCTCCGCATTTAATTTTGTGGATAGGAGAATTCGCAGAAGTGGCTTTAGCCCAAGAAAAATTTTGGGGCCGGGTCACCGGGATCGTGCATCAAAGATATCAAGTATCTGCGAAAGCGGCTGTGGATAAGCTTGCTTTGTTCTGTAAAAACGCCATCGAGCTGGATCAAATTCAAAAGTTCCAGGTGAGCAATACGGCCTTGTTTCGCATTCAATTGGGGACTTTACCACCGAAGATCGATTCCATTCGCGGCAACAGCGGTTACTTCTATGAATATCAGACAACAGATTTGGACTTGGTTGCGGGAATCGTCACATCGACCTACCAAACTCTGACTTACGCGGGTTTAGAAAAAGGCTATCTTTCAGACTTTGTTTTGCGGAATCGGTTGCGCGGAATCGACCGAATTGTCCCTGTGGGTAGCGCCTTAGATATGGGAGTTATTTGGGACGGGCACCACGTGATTAAAAGCCTTTCGCGGATTATTGATTTAAGATAAAGAATGGCAGGCATATTTTCCAAAAAGAGGGGTGGTAGCTAAATAATTTCAAAATTAAAAAGAATCTGGGGGGGGGGATTACCCCAGCGGGTGGAATTTGATTCAAGTGGCAGGCAGACCCAAGCCAAAACCCTCCGTTGACAGGCTGAGAAATGTGCACTCTCGCCGACCGCTCTAGCAGTAATACGGTCATGTACGGATAGCTATCACTGTTTTATCGAAGAAAGGAGTTGAATAGCTCCCCATCCCTCATGATCAAAATATCTGATCCAATATCGGATAGATGGTGGGCGTCAGTATAAAGAAAAGCATCATTTATTTTCAAGTAACAAGATTGCGTATCGCACAAAGCGTCAAAAGGGTCCAAGAAGAAAAAGTCTCTAAGCGAAGGCTGCGCCGAAAATCTACTATTTAGCAATTCCTTTTCGGTATACCAACGGTCATGTCGAGGTCTCGAGTCGCAATTCTTGTTTAAGAAATTACTAACCAATCTCGGTAGCTCGCAGCTCTCTGGTGTTTGAGCTCTGTAGAACTCTGGTACGTTGAGGATAATCAACTTCTTTCTAACACTTTTCATTTTTTTATCAGTAAACAATTGCGCTAATCGACGCGCTGGGCCGCTATCTCCGATGTCGTTTGCCCCATCAACGTTAGCCCATCGATGTGAAACGATTACTCTTTCAATTGAATTATGCTCTATAAAACTTTTGAAATCACCCATTCTTTCTGCACAGTCGTAATCAGGATGATGATTCGCGGTTGGTTCATTCACAAATCGACAAGTACCATCGAAATGGAATATTGCAAAAGATAGCCCCCGTTTTTCCGCCAATTTCTTCAGCCCACTGAACAAGTGGGCTCCATGGCTGTCACCTAAAACAACGAAGTCATACTTTTTCCCATTCCCAAATTCACAGAATGGATATGCGCAACCATCTGATCCCTTTATCGGTGTAGGGGGCATGGCGGCCATTCGCGAGGGCAGCCCATCTCTTAGCCACACCAAAGACGAAAACGTGGCTAAGACACCAGCAATAGACGCATAAATCAAAAAGGTGTGCGGAGAAGTCACCCTTGCGGGCTTTCCATAACGAAATGGAGTCTCAATGTATCTACTGAGTAAAACGGCAAGAATACAAGTCACTATTAACGCTAGAGTTTTGTCAAAAAGTTCAAATCTTCCAAAATTAATATATAAATATATTACTAACAATGGCCAATGGACCAAATACAACGAATAGCTTATTTTGCCAACCCAGATCGCTATAGGATTTCTAATAATGTATCCAATCTTGCTGTCCCTGCCCGTTGCGATTATTAACGCAGAGCCCAAGCATGGGAGAAGCGCGCTAATACCGGGGTAGGGGATGCCATTACCATACGTAAAGACGCAATAGGCAATAAGAATGAAACCTACCGAAAACAATATCTCACGCAGCAGTCCAGTTATTCGTTGATGGACAAACACCATTTGGGCGCCGATTGCAAACTCAAATATCCTGAATGGGGCAAGAAAAAAACCTGAGTTCCTGTGAGCCCACATTTGAGATAAGAGGAGTCCCGCGCCTATGATTGCGACAACAAAACCACATTGAATTTGTCGTGATAGGAAGCGGGAAGAAAGTGCAAGGAGAGTTGGCCAAATCAAATAGAACTGCCACTCTACACTAAGGGACCATGTATGAAGCAATGGCTTTAGCTCCGCAGCAGTGTCGAAATATCCACTCTCAAGCCAGAAAGTAAAATTTGACAGGCCGACTGTTGAAAAGAGTACCGATTTTCCTAGGGGTGCATAATGTACCGGCGCAAATAGTGCCCATCCAGTCGCTAAACATAACGTCAAAACCACAAATAAGGCCGGTAGAAGTCGACGCATCCGTCCTACCATGAAGTTCGAGAATGAGATCGCACCAGTTGCCGCGTACTCAAGCGTCAATTTCTCCGAAATTATGAACCCGCTGATTACAAAAAATATATCGACACCAACGTAGCCTCCAGGAAAGCCGTTAAATTTAAAGTGATACAAAATGACTGAAAGCACGGCTACCGCGCGGAGGCCGTCAATATCAGCTCGATAGCGTGGGTGCGGTAAAGGATTCTGTTCCATTCGAAATCAAGATAATATGTGTGGGCGGGTTCTTGTTGGATAAGCCTCGCCTGCCGCCATATCAGCCGAGAAAACGTAGCTAAAGTGACCGGGCATGGCAAACTGGAGTTGCCCCAATTCACCGGACACTTTGACACTCTCGAACCGGGTCATCGGCTTCAATGATATGGTAATCCCCCGCTAGACCAAAGGCTGACTGGATTGGCTTTTACAACCACCAGCGGCCCCACCAGGCCCTGGGGATGCGAACGCCTGCTGAGGTTTATGCTTTAGCAGCCTAGCCTGTGCAGAAACCGCTGGGTCAATACATGAAGAGGTTCAGGACTTCGCCACCCAGTGGATGTGGTCCTACAACCATGATCGCCCGCATATGGCCTTGGGCGGTTTCACCCAGAAGCAGCATTTGGCCGAGGCTGCATAACCGTTCTACTTTAAGGGCAGGTGGAAATTGGGGGGATTACCAAAGCGCTACTACGACAAATTGGAGCGGTCTCATATTGTTCGAAGGCGATAGAGCCAAAATAAAAATGTCTCAATCCGCCACTATTGTTTTCCGCGCTGTTTGAGAATTTGAATCTTCAAGGGACGCAAGAAATTTTTCAAATGTATAAGTGGTGTTTTGCGAACATCCTCGGACGGCTTGATGGCTAGGTGGTCAAGTTGTCCAGGGGTTTCCATGAACATTGCAGAGAACAACTGCATTACCCGCCGTACAGCATCGGATGAAACATGACGTTTATCATTTTCCCAAGGGCTTAGCGTTCCCGATAATACGGTCTCATAAGAGGGAAAATAAAATGCCTCGCCGGGATGATTCCGCACGAAAATATCAGCAGCCACCCTAAGGGTTGCCTTCGACAAACTGTTTGCTGCAACAACGTGCTGGCCACTTGAAAATGTCTTATTGAGCGGCACGGGCGACACGCTAATGATCATCTTCAAATTTGGCCGATAAGACTTGTAGATATCGAACAGGCGCTCAAGTTCTGTGACGTTGTCTTCTACAGTCAGTTCTTTGCGCCGAAGTAACGCGGGGTCGATCTGGTGGGGAGCGAGACTGGTGTAGGAGCCAGAGTGCGCTAATTGCCAGGCTTCCGTCAGCCCCAAAGTCAGAACAAATACCTCGCATTTCAACAAGGCACGCTTCAGAGCTTCCGAATGCGTTCGGTAGTCCAATTCAAACCCAGCATAGTCGACGTAATTAGACTTAACGGCACGAAATGGGTCGATAATTCGACCGTTAGTCTCAATAATTACTCGCTCTGGCTCCCATAATCCGAACGCGCGCTCTACCATTTGCCGCATGCTCGGCACGTTGAATAACGTTCCAATACGGGCCGGTGCAGCGCGAAAACTTGTTTCGGTAAGATTTTCTAATGGAAAATCTGCAGGTAGATCATCTTCTTCAATAACGTAGTTGTACCCCCAAGCCTGCAGCTGATGTGCAATTCTTAGTGCAAAACATGATCCTGCGCTCCCGATGGGCGTATGTTTTCTTATAATCGGATGACGGTCTCTAAAAAACAGATCCTGGTATATATCAAAATAATGTTCTGGATTACGAGCCTTTATTGAGGGATTGTTCGGCCATTGGATTACTCGAGTTTTCTCCGGAGTATCTCGAACATAACACTCACTGTTTTCGCGAGATACAACTAGCAATTTTTCGAGATGAATCATAACTTCTGAACTCATCTCAGGCGAAACATTTTTAAGAGCGTGACCGGCAAGCACATATAAACGCTCAAGCGTTGCAGGTTTATAGTTCAGAAATATGTCTTTTATCCATACGCAACCTTCATCACTCAAACCTTCTCGTCGCATCCCCTCCACTAACATGCTCTGGAACCATGGTTGTCTCCACAGGCCAGGGACCGCAAAATTTTTCACCGAAGGTAACATGTCTGAACGTACAACCTATTTAGTATTGCCGATAATGTAAAATAATAAATAATTGAGGCGTCAGAGCGGTTTTTTAAAATTCATTTTGTTAATCTCTTTCAACACGTTCACTATAATGCGATCGGGATGCATCGCTGCCATTTAGTTGTACGCACTCGATCCCTTAGCAAAAGCCTTTTGCAGGTTCTTGTCAAAGTCCGAATCTCTTTAAGTACAGCCAAAGCCATTGGAATCATGATTGACCTACTATATCACTAACTGGCAACCCGTGTAGGCAATTGCTGCCCAACAAGGCATCCACGCCTAATAAATCAAGAACAGGCACCGTGTCAACTGATGGATATGACAATCTTGCAGTTCGAATGTCGTGTGACTGACGGCTCATTATCAGGTGATGATGACTGAACTGCCAACGCAACACCAATTATTCCAAAAGCTCCCACCACACCCTCGGTAGCGGACTCGCAAATTCGTAGACTCGTATTGGACCAAGGTCGCTAGAAACACTTGTCAGTTTGTGACTTATCCGTCACACAATCGGTTCGTCAACTTGCACAGGGCAAAATGAGCTCGATGTAAGACACCAAGACAGACAACTAAAACCGGCCAGCCGAAGAATTTTAAAATCGCGCAAGTGAATCAACGTGCAGAGCCTGCCAACATTGATTAATGCCGAGTCAGAACCAAATCCCAAAGCCTTTCTGGAGACATTTAATCAAGGCGGTATTATGTTACTCCAGATAGCATTAAAAATACAAGTCAGAATAATATAGGCTATTATAAGATAAAGGCTAATTATTCTGAAGGATTTAAAGGATAAGGTTTGTTTTTCCTAAGCCCCTCATTCCGATACCGCACAAAATCTGGTGGCTTATCTGAAGGGTAGCAGTGAAACAACACTGCTAGGCGTTCACGATCAGTCTGTGGATAACCGCCGAAATGGATGACGTTATTCAAGAATGGGACAACCAAACCAGCTGGGCCTTTAGGTCCGATCACAAACTCTGAATATTTATCCTGTATGGCCTTGGCATAATACTTGGCAATCAAATCTCGGCGAGCCTCTCGGCTTGCGTCACGCAAATTCACACCCACACTCTTAGCCATAAATTGCAGAGTATTGTATTCTTTCTTAAAAATATCAACGGAATGTTTCCACGGTAGCGCATGCAGAACACCGGCCCCTTCATCCAAAACATCATGTAAATAGAAAGCAACAACTACACATGTACCCGGACCGGAGTCGCTGTGCCACAATTGTGAGCCTTGGGGCGCCACCCCCATGTTTACCGACTTATACATAGCAGCATTAAAGATTTTAAAATACGCACCGTAATAATGGTATAAAAATCGCCCAACATCACCGCGGAACAACTCCTCCAACTCCGGAAAATCTCTATACACACACCCAGTATAGTTTCTATTCCCAGAGGTGCCGACTGGGCCCCACATCTCCTCCCCCTCCTGTTGACGCTGCAGAATTTTTCTATAAACTAGATTTGCTACATTTTTATTTTCCGTTGTGTGAAATGAAGCAATCCCGTCTCGCTGAAAAGTTTCAACCGCACCAACAATGGCTTCACTTGTAAGTGGCATCGTGCCGATGAAGGTTTTTCTACATTCATGGAGATACTTCGTATACCTAGGCGCAATCCTCCAGCCCACACGCGAACCATGTCGCTTTATTGCCCGAAGCTGCAAAATACTTGTGATTTTTCTACGCAAATAATCTAACATTTCTAACCTCAAACATCTTGAACAAACAATAGAGATAAAGCGACTTGCGATACATCAAAAATATCCACTTTTAATTCTAAACCCTTATCAAGTAGGATGAATCGGTCATTTGAGTTTGGGCTAGCTTTTGTTTTAAGGAAGATTCAAGTACAGCGTACAGCCCATTAGAAAGATCGATGAAACACCTATGGAAGCGTCATAAATCTTAATCCTATGCGAAGGTAGTTTTTTATCGATTTTTGATCATTTAAATTTCCTCTTCGTCGATAATTTTCATCGAACGATTCTTCGGCAAATATTCGAACAAAATAACTGAAAAACGACCTGTTTCGGTCTTCTAGGTCAGTAATCGGCGCTATCGTTTCAACACGTAGGACATATCCGCTTATCTCTAGCGCTCAAAATTCATCTTGGACATAATCCCTAGATAAATTTATATTACATCTAGAGAGTAGTCTTGCAAGCGCAGTAGACATTTCCCACGAGTTCAAATTTTTTACGACCATATCCCGAGCATTCCCGCCGATTCTATCAACCAAATCTTGGTTCGCTAGTAATTGCTCGATAGCCGTTTGCATGCCAGCTACTGAACCTGGCTTACCACCTACTAGGCAGGTCTGCTCACTTATAAGTAGCTCATTGTTCCACAGGCCGGCAAAATCAGTCAGAAGAACAGCCTTGCCGCATGCCATAGCTTGGAGGCAGGCGCTCTGCCCAGAGGGTTGAATAGTATTTTTTATTGGCAAAATCACAAAGCGGGCCAATTGCATTAATGATCGTACATCAGCATCGTCAATTATTTGCAAGTGCCAATCACCCTTGATAACTTCGACATTTACACCGTGAGCAGGTACATTTAATTTTGTGACAATAATAAGCTTTGGATAACTGGATTTCCAAGCCGCCACCAAAGTGGCGTAATCGCGATGGCGGTCGTTACCGATGCTGAACACATAGTCACCCGATTTGCCTACTTGCGGTTGCCAAAATTCCGTGTCCACTCCGAAAGGAACGAAAGAAACCTCTTTTCTCAAAACTCGCGCAAGCAAACTCGCCTCGGGGCGGGATAGCGCACAGACTGTAATGTGCTTTAAGAGACTACGGTAGATGATCGTTATTCGATGCGATGTTGTTTGCTCAACCAAACCCATAGCGATAAACACAATATGCGCACGAATCAATCCGAGGCGATTAAGCAATCCAAGACAAATACCAAACGAGTTGGTGGTTACGAGAATTGTTTGAAATTGGCTAAGAGCATGCCGATTACTACGTCTCAACAATTGGACCAGCATCCAAACTGGAATACCACACAGTCGATAGCCCACAACATTTGCAAGGGCCCACAGATTGCGACGTGGCAGCTTGTCAAGCCCAAGCTCTGCCTCGTCAATCAGCCTAATGCCGTGTCCGGACTGGTTTAGCTCTGCTATTCCATACAGAAATTCGGTAGGCCCCCTATTTTCGAGTCGCGATCCGCGACCGCCTTTACTTAGATAGGCCGTAACCGTTTTATGCATTACGATCATGGTTTACAGTGGCAACAAAATTTAGTAATCGCTTGCCGTATGGGCGATCGAAACCGCTAACAAAGTGCTCACACGCGGAACGTAATTTTTTCTGGTACTCAATATCACCAATGCTCGCAAGTAATGCCTGCGCCGCAGGAATCAGATTGACATCACCCGCCGCAAACCGGAAATCAGGATTAGAAAAAAAATCTTCAAAATGTGTCAGAGGAAGCACAAGCTTAAAGTGTCCTTTTTCATTCTCTTCATCCGGCAAGAAACACAAAACAGGCTTTCCATGAAGAGCACCTTCAATAACTATAGTAGATAAAGGGGAAATTAGCACGTCAATGGCACAAAGTACATCATGAGTTTCCTTGTAATCTGGGGTAGTGATGCTATTACGATTACCCT
>Ga0214919_10003551_pt1 | contig 23475 bp, 21 predicted proteins | sample LL1503_MetaG_FD_177994 | JGI IMG/M metagenome (GOLD analysis project Ga0214919, IMG submission 177994) | Freshwater microbial communities from Lake Lanier, Atlanta, Georgia, United States - LL-1503 | ecosystem: Environmental > Aquatic > Freshwater > Lake | place: USA: Georgia | collected... | reverse complement strand
ATCAGCCCCTTCTTTTGCCCCACCAGAGGCGAACATCACAATTGGAGGCTTTTCAGCAACAGCATTAAAATAACTATAAGGCGCAAGATTAGTGATTCCTTCCTCACTAATTGATGAGATCCAAGCGATAGGCCTGGGCACTATACAGCCCTTAAAAGGATTTAGCTTAAGCCCATGACCATTTTTAACTTCATAAAACATTTTTTTACCTCAATTTGTGAATAAAGCATCGCTTTGAGCATCCCATAATTCTTTATATAATATTGATTTCTTGTATAGCTGTTCATGTGTGCCGATTGCTACTACTTGTCCTTCGTCGAGCAGAATTATTTGATCTGCTTTTTTTACGGTGGAAATTCGATGAGCTATTGTTATTGTAGTTCGATTCAGGCTAACTTTTTCCATCGCTTTAAGCACTAATTGCTCATTTGCGCTGTCGAGACTACTGGTTGCTTCATCAAGCAACAGAATTTTAGGATCCTTCAGCACTGCACGCGCGATTGCAATTCTTTGTTTTTGACCACCAGAAATCCTTACCCCTTTTTCCCCTAGATAAGTATCAAATCCCTCTGGCAAGCTCATTATAAAATCATAGATCTCAGCCACTTTTGCTGCCTGCTCTACTTCAGCAAGACTAGCAGTTTCACGACCAAATCTGATATTTTCAAGAGCCGTTATTGAAAATATGACTGGGTCTTGCGGCACAGTCCCAATGAGACCCCTGAGTGTGCTGAGCTTGATGGCTTTAATATTTACTCCACCTATCGTAATTTTCCCCGCTTGATGATCATAAAAACGATGTAAGAGCTCGAAAATTGTCGTTTTTCCTGCACCTGATTTGCCTACCAGCGCATAAGATTTCCCTTCAATAAAATCTGCAGAAAATTTATCGAGGGCTGCACTTTCCGGCCGAGCTGGATAATTAAAGCTCACCTTATCAAACTTTATATCATAGCCATAGAATTTTGGATTTTTGAGTTTTCCATCAATAATTTTCGCTCTATATTCAAGCAGCTCAACCACCCTCTCAACCGAAGCTCTCGCACGTTGCAGATCACCAAATATTTCGGTCAAGCCACCAGCTGAGGAAGCAACTATCACCGCATAATAGATAAAAGATGAAAGATCACCAGCACTCATCCTTCCATTTATTACATCCCTCCCTCCGATCCAGAGCACGAATAAAATAGAAGTCAGCACTATCAATATTACGATTGCAAACATTATTGCTCGGGCGGTAATTCGCTTTTTTGCAAAAAAATATAGCTCATCAGATAGGCTAGAGAAGCTATTTATTTCATGCTGTTCATGTTCGAAGGATTGAATAGTTTTGACATTATTGAATGATTCTTCAATTTTAGCGGAGATGGTCGATACCATAGTTTGATTTATTCGAGAATAAGCTTTAATTTTGCGCCCTATAATGATGATAGGACCAACCGCGCAAGGCAAAAGCAGGAGCACATAAGCAGTGAGCTGCCAATGAGTTGCTATTAAAAATATTATACCGCCTAGCAACATTATGCTGTTGCGCAGTGCAAAAGAAAGGGTGGTAGATATGATACTATTAATCACCGTCAAATCATTAGTAAGTCTGGAAATTATATCACTGGTCTTATATGACTCATAAAACTCTGGGGAAAGTCTTATCAAGTTACTAAAAGCATCTTTTTTAATTGCTAGCTCTATTTTTTCACAAAGCAAATTAATATTTGAAGACCTAAAATAGCTAGCAATGGCCAAAATAAAAATCAATCCAAATAGCGAAATAACAACCTGATTTAGATTGATAACATTTTTTGCCGCAAGACCATTATCGATTAGGTGACGGATTCCCTGCCCCAGAAATAATATAGAACCCGTTACAGTAATCAATGCCAATAGCACGATGGCTATGGTTAATATATGCGGCCTGGCATAAGGATAGAGCACATTATAAATATTAGTCACGTGAGCTTTTTTCATATTTTTACACCGAGTTCCTTGCTTAAAAGAGCCCTTATTTCATTTTGCTTAGAGTCAATCCATCGCCCCTGGCTATGGTCATATGCAAAGTGAAAAGCTCCAGAAATTGGTGAAGATAGCCACAGCTCTAAGGCAATAGAATGCTTATTAATAACATATTCTCTTGAATCAGGAAATTTTATATATAAAATATCCCCAATCATATCAATATCGTAGATATCTCCCATCGGTGAGTTTTCTAGTGTATCTTGTATATGTGATATTTCTTGCTTAGCAAGTTTCAAAAAATCTGATTCTTTCATTTATAAAAATAATAAAGATGCCCAACAAGTGGAATTTATACAAAAAGAGACCCAAAGTTAAGAGAAAAAGCACTCTTGGCAAATATAAAAACATGAAAAGCTTGCTTAAAAGGGGTTTTAGCTTAATTTTTGCAGGTGCTATTCTCGTCGCAACGCTAATTTTACTCCTTACCATCATCTATGCAGTTGATCTTCCAGATGTTAATTCCTTTTTCGAGATTAAGAAAAATCGTCATGTTACTTTAATTGATGAACAAGGTCAGGTAATTGCTAGCCAAGGTGAAATCCGTAGTAATTATACGACCTATGACGAGTTACCATCTTTTTTGGTTGAAGCATTGCTTGCTACTGAGGATCGTAGATTTTTTGATCATTTTGGTATTGATCTAATCGGTATGCTTAGAGCTTTATATAAAAACACCATCTCAGCAAGCAAAATGCAAGGTGGCAGCACCATCACTCAGCAATTAGCAAAAATTGCTTTTTTGAGTCCTGAGAAAACCATAAAACGTAAAATTCAGGAGTTTCTGCTAGCCCTTTACCTAGAACACCGCTTTGATAAGCAACAAATTATCACTGCTTATTTAAACCGAGTATATTTGGGTTCAGGGGTTTTTGGCATTGATGCAGCTAGTCATTTTTATTTTCATAAAAGCCCTCGCTCCTTAACTATTTTAGAGTCAGCAGTCTTAGTTGGGATGCTCAAAGCACCCACCAGATATTCCCCTTTATTAAATTTAGATGCATCTGAGAAGCGGGCCCATCAGATTTTATTCAATATGGAAGATGCGGGCTACATCACTAAAAGACAATTAAAAGAATTTCTCAGTGAAAAAATTGCGATTAAAACAAATAGAGATTTGCTAAAAAGCTCATATTTTGCTGGCTATGCTTTTGATCAAATTAACTCGCTCTTTCCCGATACAGGAGTTGATTTAATAGCAAAAGTTACGGTCAATAAATCACTCCAAAATTTCAGCCAAAGCTTAATCAAGAACTATGTGAATAAATATGGAATAGATAAGCAGTTTTCTCAAGGCTCAGCTTTGGTTATTAATAATCAAGGCAAAATCATTGCTATGGTTGGTGGTACTGACTTTAGTAAATCACCCTTTAATCGAGCTTACCAATCCAAAAGGCTCGCAGGGTCTGCTTTCAAGACCATAGTTTATATAGACGCATTAATCCATGGCTATACCCCTGATGATAAAATGATTGATAAGCCCCTGAAATATAAAAATTGGCAACCAAGAAATAATAGTCGTAAGTTTTATGGCGAGCTTAGCCTGAGAGATGCCTTTGCGAGGTCAATCAATACTATTCCTATTCAGCTCACTGCAAATCTTGGTGTTACAAGTATAATAAACTTGGCGAATGAAATGGGCATCACCTCACCTCTACCCAGCGATCTGACTATTGCTCTTGGTACTGGCGAAGTTTCAATGCTAGAGCTTGCTACTGCTTATTCTGTTATATCCAATGATGGATATCTTATTGAACCTTATGGCATCTTAGAAGTAGTGGATAAGCAAGGTGAGATTCTATTTCAAAAAAGCGATGATCAAACTAAAATTTTCAGCAATAAGGTCAGTGCTGATATACAAAGTCTGATGATCAGTGCTGTTAATGATGGTAGTGGGCATAACGCCTTCATAGAAAGGGCAGTAGTTGGCGGGAAAACTGGGACTAGTCAAGAAAATCGCGATGCTTGGTTTATTGGTTTTGCAGGTGGCTATACCATCGCCGTATGGCTTGGTAATGACAATAATTCTCCAATGAAAGGGGTAGGTGGCTCATCATATCCAGCTCTAATCTTTCGTGACATAGCTCTTGAGCTACTTAGGTGACCTATTTCACCTCAAAAATAATTATATAGATAGAATGAGTATTCATTATAAAGAGCTCATAGCCGAAGGCAGGCAATCCAAAGTTTCCACTTAAAATCTGGTGCAATTTTATCATAGTAAATATCTCCTTAGCCTGGAAACTCTGTCCTAACAACGACTGCTCTACCAATAGTTGCAAAAATCTGTAATACAATTACATAGAAAGGCGTAAAAAGTCTTGTCATTTTTTAATATGCTAGAAATTGGAGTTTGTATGGTACATAGCACATTTATTGAGGGCGGCATTGAGATGCCTTGTTCTATTCCTGATACCACTATTGTTGAGGGTTTTCCTTATAATGATAGTGAAAATTCTATGGTGTCTGAGCCAGATATTAGCCTGCGGCAAGATCAAACTTTTAAATTTTCTTGGCCAGAACCAAACTCAACTTTGAGCCTTCATACTAAAATCGCCTTATCACAACATGTTAGAACTGAATCTATATTCTTTACCCTTAATTTTTGCAGGAAGGTCTTATATGGTGAATCTCCTACCTCGCCGATTACCAGCTTAGCTAAACTAATTTGTACCGCAAGTGCCGCTGCTAGCTTACTGGCAACTGGTAAGCTCACCAGTACAATTGAAAAATCTTTTGGTCCTGTCGCTGAGACTACATTTGATCTAGCTGCAATGACAACCATATATTATCTCAGCACTTATTCACCTCCTCTTGCTAATAAATTTAATCAGGCATCACTTTTGACAGGAATAGCAGGTGGGGTGTTTCTCAGAGCGGGTCTAGTGAAAATCACAGGTCAAGCTATTCCAACCGCATCATCAGCTCTAGATTTTGCCTCAAATGATATGATTACAGGCATGATCTCTCTTGGGGCCGCCAATTTGCTAGCAAGTCAATTAGCTGACCCTAGTATGGCTGCCAATATTGGTCAAGCCACCTACCGCATACTTGATGTTCCACTAAATTTTCTAGTAACAATGGCTACCAATTCTATTGGGTCTCTAGCTAGCGCCACCATAACTTTAGGGTCTTTTGCTGCCCGAGCTCGCACTCATGATTTGGTTCCAAATAAAACTTCTTTTGACCTAATGGGGCTCTTTGTGGGGCTGACTGTTGGTGCCGCATACTTCACTGGCATGCCATGGTTTAGATCATCACCCGAGTCTGAAGAGCCAGGGTATAACCAACTCCCTTATGTTTGTGTAGAAAGAGTTTGTCCTAGCGGAGAACTTTGCAGCAGAGAAGACCTTTAGTTTTTTAGAGTTCTAGCGATAGTTAAACATAGTACTTTTGTAGCGCCATTTTTTTTAAGGATTTTTGCGCACTCATTAAGGGTAGAGCCAGTTGTATATACATCATCAATTAGTAATATGCTCTTCCCTTTGATATCTTGCTGCTGGTTAAATTCGATTGCTCCTTTGAGATTCTTCTGTCTTTCTTTGAGGCCAAGAGTCATTTGTGGCGCCGTATTTTTGCTTTTCACTAAAGCTCGACAAAACTGTTTTGATTCAGAATTGGCAAGTGATTTTGCGAGGTAGTCAGACTGATTAAAATCTCTTGAAAACAATTTTCTCCAGTGCATCGGTATTGGCGAAATTAGCTCAAAATCATTTTTGAAGAGCCTCACCTTTTGGATCAATAAATTAACCAAGAACTGATGAAATATTTGTTGATCATGATATTTATAATCGATAATTATTTTGGCAATAACAGATTTATAAGCAACGCAAGAAATATGAGAATCAAAGGCAGCAGGTTCTTTAATGCATGCGGCGCAGATTTTTTCGAAATTATCCTTTGTCGCAAATTCAATTCCACATTTAAGACAGGCATTATCACCGATAAAATCGATTTGTTTAAAGCACTCAGCGCAAAGGCCATAACTCTCCGTTGCAACTCGACAATTTAAGCAGAAATCAGGAAAAATTAGTTTTAGCAAAGAGCGCATTATCCGCACACCGAAATTATTCGAGTCTCATAAATAATCCTTATCTTAAAAGACTATTCAGATTTATAGAAATATTCTATAGCAGATAAAAACTCAAAATGACACGAGAAAAATGCATCAGCCATGGGATCTATAGGCTTTTCATGACGATAATACCTAATACCAGTGCAACCAGTTTCCCTCGCGCAAATAGTGTCGGTACGATCATCTCCCATAAACCAAATATTCTTTGTAGGCTTTTTATCAATTTTAGCTAGCCCTAAAACTAGAAGCTCTGGGCTAGGTTTTAAGCTTCTTCCAGACTTAACTCCGGTGATTGAATCAAACAAAGAGTATAGCTTCACATCCCTGAGTATCTTTTTGGCAATGTGCTGCTCGCTATTGGTTACAGCTATAATTGGAATATTATGTGCCCTCACTCCTTCCAGTAACTCTTTGGCCCCAGGAATTACATAATCCTCAGCTATATCTCTCATATGCAAATTATTATAATAATATTTTATTGCTGCATCTGCTTTATCATGCATAGTATGAGCAAATATTTCAGCTGTGGGCCTATAAGCCTCTCTATGAAGCTCTTCTATTTCATCATTGGTCATCGTCTCAAAACCAAAATGTTGTCTCGTTAGATTAAAAGCATTTTGATATACTTCAATAACATCATGTATAGTTCTATCGAGATCTAAAGCTATTACTTCTGGTTTTGCTAAATTTTTATATTCCATCTTATTACTATCTATTCTGTTACTTGGTTACAAGCCTTTGAAATTCCTATTTACTCACAATTTCTACTTTTATCAAAAGGCTGAATGACTTAAATGGCTTGCTATCTTCTAATAACAAGCAAAAAAGGCTTTTATATTTTTACATCCACTTTAAATTATATCACAGACAGTTATAAACTCAATTAAAACAAGCTGCTTAGTCTAATCCTGCATTTGCATATAGTTGACATTAACTTATGTAGCTTGCCTTTAGAAGCCCGACTTACCGCCTGAAAGAACCTGAATAATACTATCTAGCTGTTCAAGATTGTGGAATTCAATAGAAACAACTCCTCCCTGTTTTTTATCTTCAATATTTACTTTTAGTCCTAAAGAAGCGGTCAATGAGTTTTCAATTGACTCAAGATCCTGATCTTTATTTCCTTTTTGCGAAAAGTCAAAGCTGCGAGTTTTAGCGGCTGGTCTTGACATTGCTCTGATTAGTTTTTCAGTATCTCTAACACTTAGCGACTTCTCTGTGATGGTCTTGGCAATAGTCGCGCTGTTTTCTACATTCACCAGCGCTCGTCCATGCCCCATTGATAAAAGGCCTAATGATAGCATTTCCTTAACCTCAGCTGGAAGCATAAGCAAGCGCAATAAATTTGCAATATGACTTCTGCTTTTACCAAGAGCTTGTGAAAGCGCTTCCTGAGTATAGCTAAACTCCTCCATTAGACGACTATAACCTTCAGCTTCTTCAATGGCATTTAAATCCTGTCTTTGGATGTTTTCGATTAAAGCAATTTCAAGAGTTTCTTGATCACTGAGATCTTTGATTAAAACTGGTACTGACTCTAGCCCTGCAATTCTGGCAGCTCTCCATCGGCGCTCACCTGCTACTATCTCGTAGTTTATCCCTACTTGACGAACTAAAATTGGCTGAATAATGCCATTTTTTGTAATTGATGCCGCAAGATCAGCAAGCTCTTCCTCTTTAAAGATGGTTCGTGGTTGAAACTTGCCCGTTACTACTGACATTAAAGGTACGTGCTTAACAATATTCCGCTTATCTACAGCAAAGCTATACTGATTCGCTTCTCCAGAAGCGGATGATTGCTCACTGCTCGGATTTCTGGTCATTAATTCACCAACATTTAAATCACCAATGAGAGCAGATAAGCCTTTTCCCAGAACTTTCTTAGACATAATTAACTCCCTATAAATTCTTTTTCTTTTAACATAATTTTCTTAATCATCTCTTTTGCCAAATTAATATAGGCAATCGATCCTTGGCATTTAAGGTCATAAATAATTGCGGGCTGGCCATGAGATGGAGCTTCTGAAATTCGTACATTTCTTGGCACCACAGTAGAAAAAACTAGATCACCAAGACATTCTCTTACGTCTTTTTCTACCCAAGATGTCAACTTATTGCGGGTATCATACATGGTGAGCACAATTCCCTCTATTTCAAGATTCGAGTTAAGCTTCTTCTGCACCAGTGAGATTGTTTTAAGCAGATGACTCAGCCCTTCTAGTGCAAAAAATTCACACTGCAGGGGAATTAAGACGCTACTAGAAGCAACCAATGCATTGAGCGTTAAAATACTCAAGGAGGGAGGACAATCGATTAAAATATAAGAAAAATTTTGTTTAGCTTTCTCAAGTAGCCATTTTAGTCTAAATTCTCTATTTTCTATCTCAAGTAGCTCAAGCTCAGCACCAGATAAGTCTGTGGTTGCACTAATGATGCTCAAATTAGGTATGGAAGTTTCGATAATGGCCTCGCTAATATCACTCTCACCAATTAAAGCATGATAAATATTACTTTTGCGCGCTTCTTGCTCAATCCCGAATCCAGTACTTGCATTGCCCTGTGGATCTAAATCTATCACCAGCACTTTATTTCCAATAGCGGCCAATGCAGTGGAAACATTAGCAGTAGTGGTTGTTTTCCCCACTCCCCCCTTCTGATTTACCACAGATATTATTTTACAATTCATATTTTTTTACTCACCAGTTCAATTTCAACTATATAGCCCGACTCATCCACTTTGCTCCGATGCTTTTTATAGCTAAAAGACCATTTTTTTTGCGCTTCTTTTATCTCTTGTTCAAGAGCCATGCCTTTAAGCAGAAGCAACTTAATCTCATTATGAAGAAATTTCTCTGAATATTCAAGTAACTTGGTGACTGGAGCCAAAGCCCTAGCAGTGATAAAATCATATTGCGATTCAGGCTTCAATTCTTCAATTCTTTTATTTTCAACCTTATAGCTTAGGCCAAGCATTTTACCGACATTTTCTAGAAATATTGCTTTCTTGATATCTGATTCTACTAAGACTATATTTTTATAGCCAGAAATCGCAAGCACTACTCCGGGGAAACCCGCGCCGCTGCCAAAATCAATTATTTTAATATCTTTATTTTCTGGAAGATAATTCAAAAGCTGCATAGAATCTGCTAAATGGCGCTTATCAATCTGTGCTTCATCATTCTTGCTAATTAAATTGATCTTCTTATTCCACTTAAGTAATTCCGCTTTAAATTCTTCTACTTGCAAAAATGTTCCACGTGGAACATTTTCATAAACCTGCATCATTTTCTACACCTTTATTTTTACTTAAATACATAGCAAGCCCCGATAAGGCAGCGGCTGTAATGCCTTGGATTTGATAAGCATCAAAAAGTGTTCTTGGCCTAGCTCTTGAAAGCTTCTCCCTCACCTCATTTGAAAGAAATGGCAAACTCAAATAATCTATTGAAGCTGGAATTTTAATTTGATCATATTTCTCCAGCAATTTCAAATCATCTTCTTGCCGCTTGATATAATTACTATATTTAGCATTAATTTCAATCATTTTCAAAATATCAGGCTCTATTTGGATTATCTCAGGCCATATTGCTTGTACGTCAGGAATAGTGATCCCCGCAAAGGCCAGCAAATCAAAAGCTGACCGTCTTTTTCCATCAAGGGCAATTTTCACTTGATGCTCTTTTTGTAAAACGGTAGGAGTTATTTGCAGCTGATCAAGCTTTTGCATATTTGCATTCAGACTCTCCTCTCTTTGCTTAAATATATTATAGCGCCCTGCTCCTACTAAACCCAATTCATAGCCATCGGCAGTTAACCTAAAATCAGCATTATCTGCTCTGAGCAAAATTCTAAATTCAGCCCTAGCTGTAAGCATGCGATAAGGTTCACTTGCTCCAAGTCGAATTAAATCATCAATCATCACCCCAATATAAGAGTTGCTGCGCTTTAGAATTAACTCTTTCCCTAGTGGATTTAGAGCCGCATTAGCACCAGCCACTACTCCCTGCCCAGCAGCTTCCTCATAACCTGTCGTACCATTAATTTGCCCAGCTAAATAGAGCCCCTTAATATTTTTAAGCTCAAGAGTAGCTAATAATTGCCGCGGATCGACATAATCATATTCAATTGCATAGCCGTATCTCGCAATCTCGCAACTTTCAAGACCCTGGATCGAGCGAATAAATTGATCTTGCACCTCCTCAGGCAAAGAAGTTGAAATTCCATTGGGATAAACTAAATCACTCTCTAATCCTTCAATCTCAAGAAAAACTTGATGTCTGAGCTTATCTTTAAATTTAAATATCTTATCTTCAATTGAAGGGCAATATCTTGGCCCAATTGATTGGATCAGTCCCGAATACATTGGAGACTTCTCAATATTATCCGCAATAATTTTATGAGTAGCTTCATTCGTATAAGTTATATAACAATCAATTTGTGGGGTTTTAATTTCAGTCGATAAATAAGAAAATTTAATGGGAGGATTTGATCCTGGTTGCGCTTCAGTATTACTATAATTAATCGTTTCTCTTTTTATTCTAGCTGGAGTTCCCGTTTTAAGCCTAGCAACCTTTACATTATGCTCTCTTAAAATCTCGGAAATTCCACGACTTGGTTGCTCACCAAACCTACCTGCTGGCGTCTTATTGGCTCCAATTAAAATTTGCCCATTGAGAAATGTCCCCGTGGTAATTACTACTGCCCCTGCACTGATCATCTCCCCAGATTCAAGCACAACTCCCTTAACTGAGCCCCCATTAATTGTTAGAGAAGTAACCGAGGCGAAACGAATTTGCAAATTTGAATAAGAATTGAGAATTTCTTTGATCGCTTTTTTGTATAAATCTCTATCCGCCTGAGCTCTAAGTCCATAAACAGCCGGCCCTCTGCTTTCATTTAATATCTTCGAGTGAATTGAAGATTGGTCAATTGCCCTACCCATTACTCCATCTAAGGCATCCACTTCACGCACAATCGTTCCTTTAGCAACGCCACCAATAGAAGGATTGCACGAAAGCTCGCCAAGGTTCTCAACAGATTTGGTAATAAGCAAAGTTTTAGCCCCAAGCCTTGCCGCAGCAGTTGCAGCTTCGATTCCGGCATGACCTGCCCCTATTACTATTACTTGATATTCATTATTCATAAGCAAAATTTCGTAAAATGTTTCACGTGGAACATTTTTAGGATATAATGTTTCCAGCTTCGCTATATTATAGAAAATTGTAAAATTTTAAACATAAAAATGAAATTTAAGCTTAATTCAATATATCAACCCGCAGGTGATCAGCCAAAAGCGATTAAAGCACTGATAGAGGGCCTAGAAAAATCTAAAAGAAACCAGGTATTACTCGGAGTAACTGGATCTGGAAAAACATTCACTATGGCTAATATTATCGAGCACGTGCAGAAGCCTACCTTAATTATGGCTCATAATAAAACTTTAGCTGCGCAAATTTATGACGAAATGAAGGAATATTTCCCTCAAAATGCTGTAGAATATTTTGTCTCTTATTATGATTATTATCAACCAGAAGCTTATATTGCTAGAAGCGATACTTTCATTGAAAAAGACGCATCAATTAATGAGCAAATTGACCTAATGAGGCATTCAGCCACCAGATCACTGATCGAAAGGCAAGATGTGATTATTGTTTCTTCAGTTTCTTGCATTTATGGTCTAGGCTCAAGAGATTATTACGCTGATATGACTCATCAAATTAAAGTGGGTGATATTTCAGGGCTTAAAGTCTTGATCGATAAACTAGTCGAGCTACAATATGACCGCAATGATATAGAATTTAAACGCGGAACTTTCCGTATCAAAGGAGATACTTTAGATATTTTTCCTGCCCACCTAGCTGATACTTGTTGGCGAATCAGCTATTTTGGCAATCAAATTGAGAATATATTTTTATTTGATCCAATTGCAGGGCATAAATTAGGAAAACTCACAGAAATTAAGCTATTTGCAAATAGCCACTTCATCACCCCCAAAAATATCATGGACCTAGCCATGGGAGAGATAAAGGAGGATCTTGAGCAGAGGGTAAAGCAATTTGAAAGATCTGGAAAGATGGTGGAAGCTCAAAGAATCAACCAGAGAACTAGGTATGACCTGGAGCTATTGAAAGAAACGAACACTTGTAGAGGTATAGAAAATTATTCGCGCTACTTCACCAGACGCCTACCTGGAGAGCCACCTCCTACCTTATTTGAATATTTACCAAGCGACTCCCTACTCTTCATCGACGAGTCTCATGCCACCGTGCCTCAAGTTCATGCAATGTATAATGGTGATCGAGCGCGCAAAGAAAGCTTGATTGAGCATGGCTTTAGACTTCCTTCTGCTTTTGATAATCGCCCAATGAAGTTTGAAGAATGGGATAAGATCAGACCTCAAACTATCTACGTTTCCGCAACCCCTGCTCCCTATGAGATCGCGCTTTGCGATGGCAACATAGCCGAGCAAGTAATTAGACCTACAGGCCTTGTCGATCCCATTTGCATCGTCAAACCAGCTACCACTCAAGTTGACGACCTTATTGGCGAGATTAAAGCAACCATCAAACAAAATTTGCGTGTTCTGGTAACTACTTTAACCAAAAAGATGGCCGAGAATTTGAGTAACTACTTGAAAGAGCTCGATTTTAAGGTGGAATATCTCCATTCTGAAATATTAACAATCGATCGAATTAAGATTATTAGTTCGCTTAGACGAGGTGATATTGATATTATTGTAGGCATCAATCTGCTCAGAGAAGGTATAGATATTCCTGAATGTGGCATGGTAGCCATTCTTGATGCTGATAAAGAAGGGTTCTTGCGCTCGGAAACCTCACTAATCCAGACCATTGGCAGAGCTGCTAGGAACAGCCTCGGCCGCGTAATTCTTTATGCCGATAAAGAGACTAAATCAATTAAAAATGCTCTTGATACTACTGAAAAAAGACGAGCTAAGCAAATTTTGTTTAACCAACAGCATAACATCGAACCAAAAACTATCTATAAAACGCTCAAAGATCAATTTTATGCTATTGAGCTAACCGATGGAAGTGGAAAGGATGAAAAACTTGAGCACCAAAGCAGCATAAAATTAGAGAAGCAAATTAAACAAATATCCAAGGAAATGTTCAAGGCAGCAGCTAATCTCGAGTTTGAACGAGCGGCACAATTGCGAGACCAGCTGCACAAGCTTGAAAAACTACTTACTAAGTTTTAACGACTATTTAACTAATTACTCTTTTAATATTAGTCGCATAACTTTATCAAAGAATATATGAAAACTTCTATTAAACCAAGTTCCTCAACGTCTCACACTGTTTCATGGGACAGATATGAACAATATATTCATCATAGTTATATTGAAGATGCTTTAAAATATCTTGCCAAGTCTGAAGAAGATGTAAAACATAGAGGCATCCTGCGTGGCAAAATATCTTTGCCTCTTTCATTAGATCTTTTAGTGCAGAATATCACTGCCCTTGTTGAAGTGCCAGCCACACGAAAGCCGGATATAACTACTAAAAAAATAAAACCAGTAACTTCTCTTAATGAAGCAGAATTCGGTGAGGTAGTTACTTTGCCTCACATGCATCACACAAAAACTCCCTTAGAACCAAAATCGATAGTTACTCGTACGCTTAGCCCGGGCTCAGTTAATTTAGCTAATTTCTTGAAGCAAGTTGCTGAAGCTCTTCAGACTATGCCTGATTATATTTATTCAGCTACGAATAAATAAGTCGCCCAGCAAAGAGCAGGTAATCTCTTGAGAGCTACTCAAGATTTCTTTAAAGCTGATGAACTAGCCAATTGCGGTTATCAAGTGCCAAAAACTGGAATATTGTTAGATGATCCTAAATTCAATAGCTCCTTGTCCAATATTCTCAAGACCCCAACTCACCGTCTTTACTTAAATTGCTTAACTAGACATATTGGTGATGATTCTTTGAATAATGAGCAAAAATATCAAATCTTCAAGAATCTGATTAAGGTTTATTTAGCAAAAGGCTTTACCTTACCTGAAAAGAGGCAGTTCGAGCAAATTGCAGGAAAAGACAATCTTTCCAAACTTGAAAATAGAGGGACTAAGATGCAGGCTCTGGTTAAAGGAATCAGGACTCTGCTTAAGGCAGTTGGCCTAGAGTCGCTGGCTCATAAGCTTTCAGCTCAGCGCCGCATTTTTCACCAGACCATCACAAATCACACCCAAAATTCTGCTAAGCGATAAGGATTCATATTTGAATGGTAACACCAAATAAGAACCCTTAATGAAGCTTTTCACAAGCTTTTTTAATGCGCGAGCAAGCTTCAGCAACTGCCCCATCATCCAGAGCAAAAGATATTCTAAAAAACCCTTTTTGACCGAACGCCTCCCCTGGTACTACAGCCACCAAAGCTTCTTCAAGCAGGTAATTGGCAAAATCAGTATCTGAGTTGAGTAATTTGCCATCAGGCGCTTTTTTGCCCAATAGTTGCTGACATGAGATAAATGCGTAAAAAGCTCCATCAATATTTGAACAAGCAAGGTTAGAAATTTCATTAATTAGCTTAAGCACTAAGCTTTTCCTTCTTTGGAACACTAGCAAATTTTCTTTTAAAAAGCTTTGGTCACCATTGAGAGCTTCAACAGCAGCCTTCTGGCTAATAGCGCATGGATTTGAAGTAACTTGTGACTGCACCTTGGTCATTGCAGAAATCAGCTCCTTGCTACCAGCTGCAAACCCTATTCGCCAACCAGTCATTGAATAAGATTTAGACACTCCATTTACAATCAAACACCTATCCTTCAAGCTGGGCATAACATTAATAATATTAAAAAACTTCCCTCCCTCAAAAACCAAATGCTCATAAATATCATCACTTATCACATGAAGATTCGGGCATCCCTCAATTACCTGAGCCAACTCCATTAGCTCATCTTCTGAATAGACAGAACCAGTAGGATTGCTGGGTGAGTTTAATATCAACCATTTGGTCTTATCATTAATTGCAGCTGATAGCGACTGCGCTTTAAGCTTGAAGTTATTCTCTGGTGTTGTTTCTATAATAACCGGCACACCCCCAGCAAGTAAAACCATATCAGGATAAGAAACCCAATATGGCGCAGGGATTAGCACCTCATCCCCAGGATTTATGGTAGCAACTAGAGCGTTGAAAAGAGCTTGTTTGCCACCATTTGAAACCATAACTTGGCTCAGCGTGTAATCAAGCTTATTCTCACGACGTAGCTTAGCGACGATGGCTTCTTTCAATTCTTTAATACCATCTACCGCTGTATATTTAGTAAAACCTTGATCAATTGCTTTCTTCGCAGCTAGCTTAATATTTTCTGGCGTATCAAAATCTGGCTCTCCAACTCCCAAATTAATGACATCAAGCCCCTTTGCCTTCATTTCTGTGGCTTTTGCTGCTACCGCTAGAGTCGGCGAAGGTCTTATTAATTCTAGTCTGCTTGCTAAAAAAGCCATTTAAAATCTCCTAATTTTTATTTTTTCAACTTTGCACTGCTCTCTCTCTTTTCGGCATTCATAACAAAGAGGAGCCTCTCCCTTATTTATTATTTGTAAAAGCTTAAGAACCCCAGCATTTGCGATCACTAAGCTCAAATCTATGGTGCCTTGCAATTCCGCCTTGCGCAATATATGATATCCACACTAGAGCTTTTCACAAGTATTAACTGGGCAAATTAGCACAATAAATGCAATTGATTAAGCTTTTTTGAGAGAAAAAACTTGCCTATTAGGCTATTGCAAGAAATAATCTTATTTTATACTATAAAGTAAGTTTTATTTAGCGTCAAAAGATGGGTGTATTCCAGAAATTTAAAAATTTAAAAAAGATAATCACTACGGGTTTGGGTGAATTTTATCGCTATTTCATAGATAGCATGGTTGAAGCATCAGAGAAATGCAGAGATCTGAAAAAGACTAATCTTGAACTCGCAGAATTTCATCTAAAGCAGGCTAATTTCTCAGACTCAATACTTAGATATTGGATGATTACTCATTTGTTTAAAGTTGAAGATGAAGCGGTCTTTTATAAACTAGGCCTTGCTTATTTATTTAATAATTCTCGTGGAAAAGCTATTAATATGCTGCATAAGGCATATAAATTGAATAGTCATAACTCACTCTGTAAATTCAGAATATCAGCCCTGGAGAAACCTGATCAAATAAACGAAGTCCCCATTAAAATTATTGAAGAAGATTATAATATTTGGGCCTCCATTTATTCAAAACTAGTTTCGCAAACAAAATATATTGCTCCTGAAGTATTAATTAATGAATATAAGAATTTTATTGAAGATCATAGTGAAGAAGCTCTTGAAATTGTAACTGCCTATGATCTTGGATGCGGCTATGGAGTGGCTGGATATTTAGCTACCGTTAATTTTAAAATCGAAAATTTATATGGGGTGGATATTGCTGAAAATATGCTAGCCAAAGCAAAGCAGCTCAATGAAAGTGAAAATATCTTCAAGCAATTCTATCATCATGATTTTATGAAGTTTAGCGGTTACACAACCAAAGCTGATTTGGTCATTGCTTGTTATTCGCTACAGTTTGCTGCAGATTTGCATCCTTTTCTCAAAAAATTTAAATCCATCTCCCACAAAAAAGCTCACTTAATTTTTGCACTTCCACTTAGCAAGTCCAAAAAAACCTGTTATAATGAGAATCTACGGCAGTTTGAATATACAGTATCAGATGTTGAAAAGGCTCTTAAAGCGGAGAAATTTTCCAAAATTAAAGTGATCACCAAAAATATTTCTAGCCAACATGAGGCAATTTTGGCGATGGCGATCAAATAATTCTTTAATCTCACTTGTTAACGTTTTTTTAGTAATCTCTTGTTAGTTTTTAACAATTGAATATTTAATTTGAAGCATGATATATAGATTTGCACTAGTAGTAGTCATAACCTTATTAAATCCATTTTTCCTTCTGGCAGCTAGCGTAGAGGGCTATTATGATTTATACTACTTTAATAATCAGAATTCAAAAATGTCTGAAGAGACTTTAGCTAATGATTATGTAGATACGATAGAAGATCCCTTTCAGCCTATAAATCAGCTTATTTTTAGCATTAATTTTACGATTGATATGCTTGCTATAGAGCCCGTCGCCTATGTTTATAAAAACACAGTACCTGAAGTGGCACAGGATAGGGTAGGAAATTTATTTGATAATTTATCTAGCCCAATAACATTTTTAAATCAAATATTTCAAGGTAAATTTGAGCAAGCCTCACAAACTTTGGGAAGATTTATTACTAATACTACTCTGGGGCTTGGTGGTTTAGTGGACGTTGCTTCTGAATTTGGAGTAGAGAAAGCTCAAACTGACTTTGGTCTGACCCTTGCTCACTATGGATTTAAAGGCGGGCCTTATTTAGTATTACCTATTATTGGGCCAACTAGTTTTAGAGACCTCCTCGGGAAGGGCGTCGATTTCTTCTCTGATCCAATCAGCAGGAATCTAAATAATAAAACTAATGTCTATTTGGGAATTGGTAAGATTATCTATGTTAGGGCAGATAATTATGATTTGATCAATAATATCAAATATAAGTCTTTAGACCCATACACCTTTATGAAAACTGTATATTATCAAAATAGAACTGGAAAAACCAATGAATAAATTGACTCAAAACCTAACTAATCATCTAAAGCTACTAGCCCTTATCTTCTCTTTATTCTTTGCCTTTGAATCAAGATGCGATAGTGATATAAGAGATTTTGCGCAAGAAACTGTTGATCGAATTTTACATGTAGTTACCAATGATAATATGAGCAGCGACAAAAAATCTGCTCTGCTTGAAAAGACTTTTTTAGAGGTTGTTGATATACCTTGGATTGCAAGATATACCTTGGGCAGACATTGGGCTAAACTCACCCCCACCCAGTCTGCTGAATTCACTAAGCTTTATGAGCAGTACCTAGTTAATATATATGTGCCTAATTTCAAAAAATACAATTCTGACCAAGTGACAATTACTTCCATTCAGAATCTTGGCAGCGCTGATAAAAAGGAATATTTGGTTAAAACAACAATAGAAAACGAGCGCCGTACCACTGCTTATAGTATAAATTTCAGAGTAGTCAGAAAAGATGATAAGCTTCAAATTTTTGACTTTATCACCGAAGGTGTGAGCATGATTTCAACCCAAAGAGCTGAGTTTAATGCCATTATTTCTGCTCATGGACTAGATTACTTATTCACCAAACTGCGCTCGCGCAATCCTAATGGTGAGGAGTAATTAATAATAACTAAAATATTTGAAAGGGTATGCGCAAGTCAGCTCCCGCCCTTTATACTCACTTAAATTAAAAATTGGGCAATTTTTAATTTAGGGCTATACAAGATTTATATAATTTACTTCACCTGCACATTTTCAACTTCACCTACTATATCACCCTAAGGAATAAATTTCGTGAAGCGGCCTGAAAAATACTCCATTGCTATTAATGCAGCATATCACAATCCGTGTGAGACTATTTTAAAGCTTTAATGGGGAAGAGAGGCTTGCCTATCTGAGTTGTAGGTTAAAGGTGTGCTATGAAGAATGCTTTTAGGCGACTTTATAATGAGATGCAGCGCCTAAACTCTGCACCTCAAGATTCTCCTAGCTTGCTTTTTTAGAAGCAGCTGCCGTCGTTTTAAACTCACGTGAATGCTTTGCAATATTTTCGTTCAATTTTCTATTTAAATTTTCAAAAACCTTGCTATTAGAATCAGAAAGCGAATTAGATAAATTTTTAAAATCACCCACCAGGCTCGCAACTGTTTTCTTCACATAATCAGTATGCTTTGAAGTAGCATGCTCGACATTCTTAGTAGCCATTAGCTCTTTGACAAGCTGCATGAAATCTGAATATGATTCTTGATATAGAGACATTCTTGTTTTTAGCGCTCCTTGGCTATTTTCGAAAACTTTTTGAGAGGCTTCACTAAAAGCTTCAAGATTTTTCATCCCAGCACTGAAAAGATTATTCATTGTTTCAAATGATTTACTAACTTTGTCATTCTCAGCAATATTATGAAAATTGCCGAAGAGATTATACTTCTCTAAGGATTTCATCCCATCTGTCCACATCTTGAGAACGCCCATTTTGTCATAGACCTTACATTGATCAAACATATTACTGAACATATCCTTTTGAAATGCTTGCATTTTTTGCTCCTTTATAGATAATTAACAATTAATGATACCATAATCAATGGTTGGGTACAATACTTTTGGTTGAATTAGATGCTGAGCGGATTGATAAACAACAAAATAAGCACCACTGTGCTTCCCAGATTTAGCAATCTATCTGGAAATTCACTAATGTGTAGAAATCAGGAAGCTGGTCTTTACACCAATGTCGAGATTGAGGAATATATTGTCCAGACCGCTGATGGTTTCGAGCTGAGCACCCTTAGAATTGGACCTAAAAAGCAGCTTGCCAAAAGAATAGATATACTACATTTCTTGGGCAACTCCCAAACTGTTGAAGCCGTGTTACCACAGCTAATTGAACTTTCTTTTACAAATGATTGTCATGTTACCACCTTTAACTATCGTGGCGTGGCAACAAGCAGCGGAATAGCGCGAAATATAAATGATTTATTTAATGATTCTATTGCCCAAGTAGAAAATCTATTTAGAAAAGGCGCTACCGCCAAAAGCTTGATATTAAGTGGCTTTTCACTTGGCGGAGGGCTAGCAACCAAAGTTGCCAGTCATTATCATCAAATGGGTAAAAAAGTTTATCTTTTTAATGATCGCTCATTTGGTAGGCTAAGCGACGTAGCAAGCGCCTGGTATGGAAATTACCTTAGATTATTTTTTAGAAAATTATTTAATTTCTTCAATTGGGAAATAGATGCTGATAAATTTTATTTGCAAATACCTGCTAAATATAAAAGGCATATAAATTTGATTGGGGCAGATGATGAAGTGGTGCCTTTTTACGTCTCTCTCTCAAAGAGACTAAAGGATTTACGTCAAAAAGTAAGTGATGAGTTTCTGTTTCATTGCTTAGATGAATATAGCCTGAAAGGACATAAAGCACCGCTGGGGAAAATTATTAATAAATATGGCGAGACAGGAGAGAAACTTTTCAGTAAATTTATAGAGGAAATTAGAAATCAAATAAGCAAAAAATAGTTATGAATTCAGCAGCAAAATCAACTCTTGAAGAAGAAGTCAGCAAAATTAATGTTTTAATATTGCTCACAGTAGTTGCTGCATGCGTGATTACTTCTCTGATTTCTTACTGGACCTATAAAAGCGACAAGGAAGATTTCTATTTTAGTGAAGCAAGAAGAATTTCTGTCGTTTTAGAAGAATCTTTCATCAATGTCAGTCATTATTTAAAATTTGTCGGCAAGAGTATCGTTGAGAATTGTGAAAAAGATAATCTTGAGCGAATTGCTATCTATCTACAAGATAAGGTTCCGGATGATGTAATTGAAAAGGAAGTGATTGCAATCACCATGTTTGATTGGATTCAGCCTGATAAAATGTATGTCGCCAATTCTATTTATGGTGTATTTCCCAAGAAAATTAACCTTGACCATCGTAGCTACTTAGAAAGAACCGATCAATTTCCTTGGAAAGCCTTTCATTCTAAGCCTGTTATTGGCATACCAAGCGCTCAAAAAGTTATACCAGTTGGAATGGGCGTGATTAATGAATATGGTGATTTTTACGGCACAATCGCAACTGGTATAAGAATTGATAGGATCGAAGAAAAAATAGAGGCTGTTTTTGCTGATGAAAATATCACTTATCTACTGCTAGATAAAGATTTTGAATCCATTGTAACCTCAAAACACATCCAGAAACATAATATCAAAAAATCCGCACTTGATGATTTAATTCAGAATGTAAAGGCAAATATTGATAGTAACGAAGAATCTGAAGGGTTCCTGCATAAAGGTATCAACTTAAATAATGAGCTGCGCTATAAATATTACAAAAAACTCTCTAATTATCCTTATTATATAGTAATTGGAGAGTTAAACTCATCTAGTCGTAATTCGCTAATTGCAAGAATAGTTCCCATATTACTAGCAATTAGCTTTGTTGGCCTCTCAGCCCTCGCTACTCAGGCTCTATTTAAAATCAGAGTTATCAACCCCTTGATCAATCTCAATGGCCTGAAAAACTATAGCCACTTTAACTCTAATATTTTCGAAATAGATAGTCTTTGTTCTAAGCTAAGCGATTTTGAAGAAAAAATGATCCTTGAGAAGCAAAAGATAATGGACTCAGAATCTATTAAAGCAAATTTAGAAGAGAAAATAAAAGAGAGAACAACCGAGCTGACTAATGAGTTACAAGTAAAGACTGATTTTCTTAATAATGTTAGTCACGAAATAAGAACTCCGGTTCAAGGGGTAACTGCAATCTCCAAAGGTTTGGTAGATCATTGGTCAGACTTTGATGATGCAAAAAAATATAAATTCATTAAAGATATCTTTAAAAGTTCAGATAAGCTCTTTTTCTTGCTTAATAATTTGCTTGATGTGTCGAAATTTTCTTCAGGCAAAATGAATTATCACTTTGAAGGAATTGACATTAGTGTTGTGGTAAAAAATGTTGAAGAAGAATTCAAGTTCTATCTATCAGATAATAATCTAAAAATAGTTCAAAAAATCGATAAAACTGCAAATTTAAAATGCAAGGCTGACTCTAACCGACTTTGTCAGGTTGTTAGGAACTTACTCTCTAATGCTATTAAATTTTCTTCAGGCGGTGAAATTAAAATTATCGTTGAGAATATTCTGCAGCAAGAAGACGAAGAAAAGCAAGAGATGATAAGAGTGGCGGTGAAAGATAAGGGAGTAGGGATCCCTGAAGGGGAAATTGATAAAATCTTTGACTCTTTTTCGCAAAGCTCAAGAACAAAAACAGTTACTATTGGGTCTGGCCTAGGATTATCCATTTGCAAAGAAATTATAAAAGCTCATTCGGGTAAAATTTGGGCTGAAAATAACAAAGACGGGAAGGGAGCTACAATTTATTTCACAATCCCAGCAATCGAGCGAGAGCATCATGATATTAAGAAAATAGATAAGTCTCGCACTATAAATATTTTATTAATTGACGATGAAGATGTAAGCTTTACTTCTTTATCTCTTCTGCTTTATGGCAAAAACTTTACCATCAATGCTTGCAATAGTGGTCACGCAGGATTAGATTACCTAAATAAACATAGCAGCCAGATCGACCTCATAATGCTCGACTTAATTATGCCTGATATTCATGGCCTTGATATTTTGAAAATGATTAAGCAAAATTCTAATCTAAACCATATTCCTGTTTTGATTCAATCGGGAATTACTGGTAGCTCTGAAATTACCCAGGCCATGGAAATAGGGGCGGTAGATAATATTGAGAAACCATTTAATAAAAGGCTTTTGCTTGATAAAATCAACTCAATAATTGGCAAAGAATATGGCTCTTGATTACCCAACTATCGATCCGATAATTTTCAACTTTGGTATGCTGAAAATCAGCTGGTATTCCTTGTCTTATATTACCGGGATTATCTTTGGTTATTATTATGTGTTGCGCATCAATAAAACTCGTGTTCGCCCTTTAGAGAAGAAATTATTTGATGATGCAATTGCCTATATAATTATCGGGATTATTTTAGGCGGAAGACTTGGTTATGTTGCTTGTTATAATCCAGCTCATTTTATTTCCCACCCTATTGATATCTTAAAAACTTGGAATGGCGGCATGTCTTTTCATGGTGCTGTTCTAGGCGTTATGATTGCACTTTACTCTTTCACTTATAAACGCAAAATTAGCTTTTTATATTTTTCAGATTATATAGCTGCTGCTGCTCCAATTGGCTTTTTCTTCGGCAGAATTGCTAATTTTGTTAATGATGAATTATGGGGAAAGGTGAGCAATGTTCCATGGGCAGTACTTTTCCCAAGAGGTGGCTATTTGCCTCGCCACCCAAGCCAAATTTATGAAGCTTTGCTAGAAGGAATTTTATTATTTTTGATCCTTAATTTGTTTTTCAGAACTAAGTATAAAAACTATGCTGGCATTGTCAGTTCATTCTTCATGATTTTTTATGCCGCTTTTAGGATCATTGCTGAAATATTCCGCCAGCCTGATGAACAAATTGGCTATTTAATAACTCACTTAACCATGGGGCAAATTCTATCTATACCAATGTTAGTAATTGGAGTGGTCGGGCTTTGCTATGCGAGAAAAATTAGTAAAAATGACAAATAATATAAATATTCGCCATGCAATTCAAAAAGCAGGCTCGGTTGATGTTGCTCAATTTATGGAATTTGTTCTATCAGGTAAGGAGCATGGCTATTATACCAACAAAGATCCTATCGGCAGAAATGGTGACTTTATTACCGCCCCAGAAA
>Ga0214919_10003550_pt1 | contig 23478 bp, 33 predicted proteins | sample LL1503_MetaG_FD_177994 | JGI IMG/M metagenome (GOLD analysis project Ga0214919, IMG submission 177994) | Freshwater microbial communities from Lake Lanier, Atlanta, Georgia, United States - LL-1503 | ecosystem: Environmental > Aquatic > Freshwater > Lake | place: USA: Georgia | collected... | reverse complement strand
CTTGACCGTCTTGCAAGACCCTCGTCCGCAAGAGCGCGCTTAAATCATTGGAATTTCCTATGTTGGCCAAACGCATCATTCCTTGCTTGGACGTTACCGGCGGTCGTGTCGTCAAAGGCGTGAACTTTGTGGAACTGCGCGATGCCGGTGACCCGGTGGAAATCGCCGCGCGCTACAACGAGCAGGGTGCTGACGAACTCACATTTTTGGATATCACCGCCACCAGTGATGGACGCGATGTGATTCTGCACATCATCGAAGCCGTGGCCTCGCAAGTGTTCATTCCACTGACTGTGGGTGGTGGTGTACGCACCGTGGACGATGTGCGTCGCCTGCTCAACGCCGGTGCCGACAAAACCAGCTTCAACTCGGCGGCCATTGCCAACCCGCAAGTGATCCGCGATGCATCCGCCAAATACGGCGCGCAGTGCATCGTGGTCGCCATCGACGCCAAGCGCCGCACGCCCGAAGACGAGCAGCGCATCGGCACGAATGGTTTGCCCACGGGCCCGGGCTGGGATGTTTACAGCCACGGCGGCCGTAAAAACGTGGGCCTGGACGCGGTTGCCTGGGCCCAGCAGATGGCCGAGTACGGCGCAGGCGAAATCCTGCTGACCAGCATGGACCGCGACGGCACCAAGAGTGGCTTTGACCTGCAACTGACCCGCGCCGTGAGCGACGCCGTCAGCGTGCCCGTGATCGCATCTGGCGGTGTGGGCAACCTGGAACACTTGGCCGATGGGGTGAGCATTGGCGGGGCGGACGCCGTGCTGGCAGCGAGCATCTTTCATTACGGCGAATACACGGTGCAGCAGGCCAAAGTGCGGATGAAAGAGCGCGGGATTCCTGTGCGCTTATGAGGCCTGTTCAGGCTTGAAGCAATAAATCCAAAGGGCTGGCTGTGCCGCCTGCCGCCACCTTGAGTACGTGGGTGTAAATCATGGTGGTGCTCACATCGCTGTGTCCCAGTAACTCTTGCACTGTGCGAATGTCGGTCCCCGCTTGCAGCAAATGCGTTGCAAACGAGTGGCGCAGGGTGTGCACAGTCACGTGCTTGGCAATGCCTGCTTGGGTACAAGCCTGTTTGAGCGAGCGCGACAAACGTTCTTCATAAAGGTGATGCCGCCGCTCCACTCCTGTATGCGGATCAACCGACAACTTGGCTGCTGGAAACACCCAATGCCATGCCCAAGACAAACCGGCACGCGGGTACTTGGCATCCAAAGCGTGCGGCATATACACACCGCTTCGCCCAGCGGCCCGGTCTGCCGCCCACAAAGCGCGAGAGGCGGCCAATTGCTCATGCAATGCAGCCTCCAGAGAACGCGGCAACATGACCACCCGGTCTTTGTCTCCCTTGCCACTGCGCACGACGATCACATGCCGGTCAAAATCCACATCCTTCACGCGCAGTGCCAAGCCCTCATTGAGGCGCATGCCTGTGCCATAAAGTAAACGGGCCATCAACCCCTCTACCCGCTGCATCAAACCCAAGACCATTTGCACCTCGGCCACCGTCAGCACCACCGGAATGCGTTTGCGCTCTGGTGGTCGACCAATTTGAGCAAGCCAGGGCAAATCCAGACACAAAACGTCCCGGTACAGAAACAAGATTGCATTGAGCGCCTGTCGGTGTGTGGACGGAGACACTTGGCGCTCGTTGGCTAGCATGGTCAGGAACGCCTCTACCTCTGTCACCCCCATTTCTTTGGGGTGCCGCATGCCGCCTTGTTTTGCGCACCAAAGTATAAAAAATTTTACCCAATACAGGTAGGCCTTCTCCGTTTTGAGGCTATAGTGAAGATAACGAATGCGCTCGCGCACCTGGTCAAACAGGCGCTTGGAAGCCAGGGGTGGGGCGGCGACTTTTTCAGATTTGTTATAACTGTACATACGTACAGTATTCAAGGATAAGCCAATGATGTCAAATGATTTTTTGTCCGCTGCGCAACCATGTTATCCAACAAGCTCCAGCCATATTGGCTGATTTGTCGTCTACATCAAAGTTAGGCGTCGCAATTAAACATGCCTGTTGCACTCCCCACCGAACTCCCTGCGTCCACGTTGCTGGCACAGTTGCGGCGCAATGGAAGCTACGCGGACTGCTTCACGCTGACGCTCCCGATCGCTGCCACCCAAGCTCAGTTCATCGAGGCGTTCTATACAACCAAGCTCTTCAAGGCCGAGCGCTTGATTCTTCGCTTGCTCGCAGGAAAGAGATCAACTGACCAGCAAGCTGCCGACCTTGCCGCCGGAAGCGGCAGCTCGTTCGCTGTATTGCAAGTCACCGAACGTACTGCAGGCGAGATACTTCTCACAGACGAAACCGGTCGCACAAGTTCGTGGCTGATGGCTGTACCGAACTTCAGTTCAAGAGGCTCGAGCACACCCCTGTTCTTCGGGTCAGCCATCAAGCCCAGAAGAGCATCCACAGCTGGCGGCCAGCCGCAGTTTGGTCGCCTGTTTCCTGGGCTGCTTGGGCTGCACAACCTGTACTCCAGGCGGCTCCTTGAAGCAGCAGCACACAGACTCACAGCTACAGCACCTCAACATGCGCGCGGCGACGCCTAACCCCTCGCTCAAGCGGAGCGCCAACGGCAGGCCACCAGGCCCGGTCCGGTGGTACCCTGTACATTCTCACCGGCCCGGGCCTGGTGGCCTGCCGTTGTCGCCCGCTTAGCTCGAACGTTAGGCAGCATGGAAACGTCACGCACCGCCGGTTACTCTGGCACACCGCTTTTCAAGAAGCTCGGCATCAAAGAGGCACACCGAGTGCTGCCCCTTGACGCGCCGGAGGAGTACGAAAGCCTGTTGTCTCCACTCCCGCCAGCCGTTGTATTTGTCACACAACCCGATTCAAAGGTTGATGTCGCTCACGCCTTTGTTACCCAGAGAGAAGAACTTGCAAAGGTTTTGAGCCTGTTGCGCAAGAAGCTGAAACCCGATGCAGCGCTATGGATCTCCTGGCCGAAGAAATCAGCCAAAGTTCCAACCACCATCACGGAAGACACTATCCGCGAGTTGGCGTTACCACTTGGGTTCGTGGATATCAAGGTCTGCGCCGTCACGGAAATCTGGTCGGGGCTGAAGTTGGTGGTTCGCAAGGAGTTTCGCTGAGAATGCTGCCTAACCCTGCGCTCGAGCCGACTCGCAACGGCTGGTCACTCCAGGCCCACATTTCATTCTGGGCCTTCCGTGCCCACCCGCTGCTCGCGGCTCAGCTTCAACGTTGGGCTTCCAATGCAACGCGTTGTCGGGGCGAGAGATCATCTCAAAAAATTCACAAGAAATTTTATGCATGGATCAAAGTAGCCTTGAAGTCAGCACTCAACTTGCTGGCCAGTTCGCGCTCCCGTCGAACGCCTCGTTCGGCTTGGGTGATCGGGTACGCAAAAAATCTGGCGCCGCTTGGCAAGGGTTTGTTGTCGGGTGGTACTGCACGAAACTGACCCCTGAAGGCTACGCCGTCGAGTCCGAGTCTCACGCCGGCTCAGTACAGATTTATCCAGTGACTGCGCTTGAACGCGTGCCCTGACTTCACGGCTGATCGAATCACTTTACGACCGAGTCATGCGGTACCACCCACAGCCCAACTGGTCGCTCCATCGGACGGCTTCGCCGCCCGCTGAGCTTTCACGTTGGGCTTCGCGTCGAGGTGGTGTTTTCAACCCTGTTTCAACCATAAGAATATGATCGAACTGCACTATTTCCCAGGTAACGCCAGCTTTACTCCACATGTCTTGCTACGCGAGCTGGACGTACCTTTTGCACTAAAGATGGTTGACCGCACTGTTGGTGAACATAAGCAGTCCGCTTACCTTGAACTCAACCCCAATGGCTTGATCCCTGTTCTTGTTGACGGCAATCTGGTTCTGTATGAAACCGCTGCCATTTGCCTGCATCTGGTCGACACTCACCCCCACTCGGAACTCCTGCCGCCACTTGGCACTCTCGAGCGTGCGCAGGCATATAAATGGCTTATCTGGTCAACCAACACCCTGCAAGCCACCCTCATTCACTATTTCTACCCCGAGCGCATGGTCGATGCCGGTAACAGCGCTGGTGCAATGCAGGTTAAGGCTCACGCCCAAGCGCGCGTCGCTGATCTGCTGGCCCAAGTCGACAAACAGCTCGCCAGCCCCAAGTCTTCTTGGTTCCTGGGCGAGCAGTTCAGTGCGATTGACCCATTCATATTCATGCTCTGCCGTTGGACGCGCGGCTTTAGCCTCAAGCCGGCACGCGAGTACCCGAACATCGCGCCGTACCTTGCCCGCATGCTTGAACGTCCCGCAGTTCAAAGAACGTTCGAAGCCGAGGGACTGAGTGCGCCGTGGTACTAGGTAACCGCAACTGTGGAAGAAGATTGAAGCCCAACCCTTCGCTCAAACTGGACGCCCCTTCGGCGCGCCGCTTAGCTCCTCGTTAAATTTCACCTTGCGTTCTATTATTTTGTAGATACAATTAAGTATGCTCACACGGGACGAATCCAAGCGCAAGCTGAACCTCAAGAATCACGGGCTTGACTTCGTTGGATGCGATGCAATCTGGGACCACTTCACAGTGACCCGCGAAGACAAACGGCAAGACTACGGCGAACAGCGCTTTGTCTGTTTCGGTCTTCTAAAGTCAGAAGTGGTTGTGATCGTTTACACCGAGCGCCCGAAAGGGCCTCACATGATCTCGCTGCGAAAGGCAGAAAAACATGAAGCTCGCTACTACCGCCAAGTTGCCAAAGAAAACCTCGGCTAAGGTCAACGACCCGGACAATCCAGCATGGACTGAGGACATGCTGGGTGCGCCAGTGCTCAAGCGTGGGCGCGGGCCTCAGGCCGCGCCTACCAAAGTCCTTACCTCGGTTCGTTTGGATGCGGATATTTTGGAGTTCTTCAAGTCTAAGGGGGCTGGCTATCAGTCGCGGATCAATGCTGCGCTTCGCATGGAATTGGAGAGAAATTTAACTGCTCGTCCAAGGGCGACAACGCGCAAGCGCTTGGCGGCTTGACTCGGACGTTAGGCGCCACACTCCATCGACCGCGAGGCTACTGCCGAAAACACCAATGCCGTATACGCTTTACTACTCACCAGGGTCGTGCTCACTCGCCCCACACATTGTGCTGGAAGAGATCGGTCTTCCTTTTTCACTCTCATTTGTCTCAACGGCCGACGGATCAACCCGCACGCCAGAGTATCTAGGCTTAAACCCCAAGGGTCGTGTACCTGTTCTGATCACCGGAGATTTTGTGCTGACAGAATTGCCAGCCATTTTGCTTCACCTCGCCATCGCACATCCGGTGGCTGGCCTGCTGCCAAGCGCCGCCGACAGCCTCGTCAGGTCAATCGAATGGTTCAACTGGTTGTCAGGAACAGTGCACGCCATTGCAATACGACAGGTCTGGCGGCCAGAATCGTTCACGTTGGATCAAAACCAACATGAAGGTATCGTCGCAAAGGGCAAAGAAAATCTCGAGTCTGCCTTTGTCCTGATCGAGCAGCGGATGGCTGAATCCGCTTGGGCAGTTGCTGACCGCTACTCAGTGGTGGATCCTTTTCTCTTGGTCTTCTACCGCTGGGGCAACCGCATTGGGTTCGACATGCCTGGACGCTACAAGTCTTGGACGCAACATACTCAACGTGTACTTGACCGCGCAGCTGTTGGGCGAGCGCTTGCCCAAGAAGGCATTTCTGTCTGGCAGTAGCGCACCGTGACAGAATTCAATGCCGTACGTCAGGTGACAGCTAAGCTTCCATCGAGTGGGGCACGCCCCGGCCTGCGGCTTCTGCGTGTCCCTCATGTCAAAAGTTCGACGTCATGAAATTTACTTGCGTTCAGTTAGCGTTTTTGCTAACATAAAATATGGCGTTTGAAGTTCACTACTTCCACGAGCGCGTTTACGCAGAGGTGCAGTCATGGTCAGTTGACGTGCTAGCCGACTGTGCGCGCTTGGTTGAGCTTCTCATGGAGCATGGGCCAAGTCTTCGCTTGCCACATTCACGCGCCTTTGGTGACGGGTTGTTTGAGTTACGCCCGCGTGGGCGATCGGGCATTGGTCGGGCGTTTTATTGTTTTTTGATGGGGAAGAAAATAGTCGTTCTGCATGCGTTTATTAAGAAGTCGCAGCAGACTCCTGACAACGAATTGAAGATGGCGCGAAAGCGTCTGAAGGAGGTGATACATGGCTGACTTGAAGTACAAACCGGTTCCTCATAATCACGCTGAATTTTTGGCGGCGGCAAAGCAACGCCCGGGATTTAAGGATGCCTACGACAGCCTTGAACTCGAATACGCCGTTGCAAGCCAGATGCTCAAAGCGCGTGCGAAAGCTGGCTTGACGCAAGACGCAGTCGCAGAGCGCATGGGTACAACAAAGAGTGCAATTTCGCGCCTGGAGGGCGCTGGCCGACACGCTCCATCGTTGGCTACCTTGAAAAAATACGCCGCTGCGGTTGGCTGTGATTTACAAGTGAAGTTTGTGCCGCAAAAAGTAGCATGACGTCGAACTGGTCATTCCAGCAGATGCCTACGGCACCCGCTGAATTTCAACGTTGATGCGGTTTCGGCAATCCGTAAACTCGGGCAAGCCTAGGTACCTGCTATCCTTCCATCTTGAAAGTCAGCGAAGTCCTCCGATTGCTTCAACGCGATGGTTGGAATTTGGTCACGACAAGAGGCAGTCATCGACAATTCAAGCACGCGAGCAGGCCTGGTCGCGTCACTGTTCCCGGAAAACTCAGCGACGATTTAGCGCCGGGTACTTTGAACAGCATATTCAAACAGGCTGGACTCAAGTGAGGTGCTATGCGCTATGCAATCGTTATTGAAAAAGCAGAAGGAAATTACTCGGCGTATGCGCCTGATTTGCCCGGGTGCGTGGCTACCGGGGCAACCATTGCAGAAGTCGAGTTCGAAATGCGTGAGGCTATAGCCTTTCACCTTGAAGGCTTGCGCGCGGACGGCTTGCCAGTGCCTGTGGGTTCAAGCCAAGTTGAGTACGTTGAAGTCACAGCATAACGGGCCATTCCATCGGACGGCTGCGCCGCTCGTTGAATTTTGACGTTAGGCCCCTAAAGGAACATTCATGCCACTTGTCACGCTCACGGTTTCCAAGCCCAAAACTACGGAGTTCAAGACCGCAGTTCTCAACGCAGTTCACCAAGCGTTGATCGAGATTGGCGTTCCGGAATCAGATAAGTTCCAGCGCATCTTCGAGCTGAGTCCCGAAGACTTTCGCTTTGACCTGAACTACCCGGATGTTCAGGGCGCTCGAACAAATGACTTTGCGCTCGTGGAGATATTGCTCTCCGCAGGCAGAAGCGTGAAAGTCAAAAAACAGTTCTTCGCAAAACTCACTTCTGGCCTTGAGGCAGCGGGCATTGATCCAGAGAACGTCATGGTTGTTTTCAAAGAAACAAGCTGGGAAAACTGGTCCTTCGCCGGTGGCCGCCAAATTCATGTCTAGGTAAGCGATCATCAGCGCTTCAATGCCTCATAAAAATTTTCATGCGGCCCGACTGCCAGTAGCATGGCTTCAATGGGGGCTGTTTTGTGCGGTTGCAGTTCGTAGGCCAGCAGAGTTTCTTGGCCGTTCAGTTTGAATTTGTAGACGAAAACACCCGCGAGGTCGCCTTTCTTTTCTTCGCCCAGTTGTGGATTTTGAAGAATGGCCTTGATGGCTTCATCCAGTGTTTTTTTGTCGCGTGCGTGGAGTTTTTTGGCTACACGGTTGAACGATGGCGAGGCGCTGACCTGGAGCATCAGCCAAACTCATAAGGCGCAGCCAGTCCGGCTTTGACTTCTTCACGCGAGAGCATGGTGTCTTGGATCAGCCGCAAAGGCATGTCCGGATTGTCGATCACGGCTTTGCCGATGCGTGCCCAGTACTCGATTTGCCGGGGCACCGAGCGGTGCTCTGCGGCGGCGTAGGGCTTGGCGTCTTCGACCAGCTCGTCTGATAGTTTCATTGCGACAGCCATGTGAGTCTTTCTGAATAGTTGGTTGTATTTTGCGACTTTTAAGCAATTTGTGCAACTCACGCGCCAGGTGTGATGGAAGATGGAAGCGGCGAGCAAGCCAGAACCCATACGCCAATGTCTTAAGATCAACCCCTATGAATTGGCTAGACAACATCAAATGGGACGACAAAGGCTTGGTGCCGGTCATCGCCCAAGAAAAAGACACCGGCGACGTGCTGATGTTCGCCTGGATGAACCGCGAGGCCTTGCAAAAGACGGCTGAGCTCAAGCGCGCGGTGTATTTCAGCCGGTCGCGCAATAAGCTGTGGTTCAAGGGGGAGGAGTCCGGTCATGTCCAGACGGTGCACGATATTCGCATGGACTGCGATAACGATGTGGTCCTGCTGACGGTGACGCAACTCGGGCACGAACCGGGCATTGCCTGCCACACCGGGCGGCACAGTTGTTTTTACCAACGCTTTGAGGACGGTCAATGGCAAGTGGCCGCGCCGGTGCTCAAAGACCCCGAAACCATTTACAAGTGAACGCCATGAATGCTGTGGATTCTCTGGCGCGTCTGGCGCAAGTCATTGAGGCTCGCAAGCCTGCGAATGGGGGCGACCCCGAAAAAAGCTATGTGGCTCGCCTGCTGCACAAAGGCCCAGATGCTTTTTTGAAAAAGATCGGCGAAGAAGCTACCGAAACCGTGATGGCCGCGAAAGATGTAGACCACGGCGGCGATAAATCAAAATTGGTGGGCGAGGTGGCTGATTTATGGTTCCATTGCATGATTGCTTTGGCGCACTACGATCTGAGCCCCGCTGACGTGGTGTCAGAGTTGTCGCGCCGCGAAGGCCTTAGCGGGCTGGAGGAAAAAGCCTTGCGCAAAATGCATTTGCGTGAAAGCGCCGGCGACTGAATGAGACGTGCATGATGGAGCCGGTGATCATTCCCCCGCAAGACGATTCGCTCAAGACCGTCAGCCTGATCAGTTACATCCTTCATTTGATCGTGGCCATCAGTGCCGTGTTGCCTGGCGCTCAAATGGGGCCCGTCTTGCTGATTGCGGCGCTCATTCTGGACCTGGTCAAAAAGTCGGATGCCCAGGGCAGTTGGCATGCTTCACACTTCAATTACCGCATTCGCACCGTTCTGTGGGCTGCTGCCTTGTATTTGGTGAGCTTACCTTTGTGGTTTGTTTTTATTTTCCCGGGTTGGCTGACCTGGTTGGGTATTTCCATCTGGTTTTTGTACCGCATTGTGATGGGCATGGTGCGTTTGAACCAACAACAACCTATTGATTCTTGAGATTGTGATGACAGATCCGAATTGCGTTTTTTGTAAAATAATTGCCGGTCAAATCCCTTCACGCAAGGTATACGAGGACGAGCAAATTTTTGCTTTCCATGACATTGCGCCTTGGGCACCTGTCCACTTTTTGGTGGTCCCCAAGCTGCATATTCCCTCCATGGCGCAAATCACCGCTGCAGATGCGCCCTGGCTGGGTCATTTGCTGACTTTATTGCCTCAATTGGCCATCGACAATGGTTGCCGACCTTATCCTGAGGGGGGATACCGCATTGCGACCAACACCGGAAAAGAGGGCGGGCAAGAGGTGCAACACCTCCATTGGCACGTCATGGGCGGTCCTCGGCCTTGGGTGCGAGGATAATTCCTCAATTCCCGGGGTGCTTGCGCACTTTACGTTCGGAGTGTGCCCACTTCCCACTTAGAATCAACTTACATTGTTAGGAGAATTCCATGGGTTCCTTTTCCATTTGGCATTGGCTGATTGTTCTGTTGATCGTGGTCATGGTGTTTGGCACCAAAAAACTCAGAAACATGGGTTCTGATTTGGGTGGCGCGGTCAAAGGCTTCAAAGACGGTATGAAACAAGACGGTAGCGTGACGCCGACTGAAGACAAACCCGCGGGCCAGGTGGCCAATGCGGTTGTTGCCGATAAAAATACCATCGATGTCGAAGCCAAGACCAAGTCTTGAATTGAATTTGTCTGAACGGATGCCGTGCTCGATCTAGAGATTTCCAAAATAGCGCTCATTGGCGTGGTGGCTTTGATTGTCATTGGCCCCGAAAAGTTACCGCGTGTGGCCCGTACCCTGGGAACAATGCTGGGTAAAGCGCAGCGCTATGTGGCTGACGTGAAGGCCGAGGTCAATCGCACGATGGACCTGGAGGAACTTAAAAAAATGAAAGAGACGATGGAGGATGCGGCGCGAGGCGTAGAGCAGTCTGTCCAGTCCTCGGCCATTGATTTTGAGAAAGATTGGAACAGTACGACTGCCGGCTTGATGGGTGATGAAGCTGTCAAACCTTGGGAGCCGCCGCCTCCGACTTACAAACATCCGGGTAAAAAGTGGCGCCTTAAACAAACGGCCATGCCACAGTGGTACAAATCCAAAAGCGGAACACGCACACGGGCGCTGTCTGGTGCGGCGCGGGTTGCACGTTATCGACCCAAGCCACTGAATTGACACATGTCTGAAAAGCCGAATCCCCCCGAAGACGAACTCGCAGGCACAGAACAGCCTTTTGTCACCCACCTGATGGAGTTGCGTGACCGTTTGGTGCGCGCCCTGATTGCCGTTGGCGTTGCGGCCTTGGTTTTAGCGCTGTACCCTGGGCCTGCTGAGCTTTACGATATTCTGGCGCAACCCTTGGTCGCCAATTTGCCTAAAGGCGCGACCTTGATCGCCACATCGGTGATTTCGCCCTTCATGGTCCCTCTCAAAATTTTGATGATGGCATCGTTTTTGGTCGCTTTGCCCGTGGTGCTATACCAGGTATGGGCGTTTATTGCCCCAGGACTGTATGCGCATGAAAAAAAATTGGTCATGCCTTTGGTCATTTCCAGCACGGTCTTGTTTTTCATAGGTGTGGCATTTTGTTATTTCTTTGTGTTCGGCCAGGTCTTCAAATTCATCCAGAGTTTTGCTCCCAAAAGCATCACTGCGGCGCCTGATATTGAGGCCTACTTGGGTTTCGTGTTGTCCATGTTTTTAGCCTTTGGCTTGACCTTTGAGGTACCGATTGCCGTGGTGGTCTTAGCGCGGATGAATGTGGTCAGTATCGAAAAACTCAAGGAGTTTCGTGGCTACTTTGTGGTGTTGGCTTTTGTGATCGCGGCTGTGGTCACGCCACCCGACGTGGTCTCGCAGTTGGCCTTGGCCATTCCGATGTGTATTTTGTACGAGTTGGGCATTTGGGCTGCACAAGTGTTCATTAAACACACCCAGGCACCCGCCGAGCCGGAGTAGCCCAACGGCTTCGCTTCTTTTATCGGGGCTTTGTCGCAGAGCTCAGGGGCCGTGTGCCTGGGTTGACAGTCAGTTCAACAAGCTTATTGCCTCTCAAAATAACCAGATTGGAGGCGGTCCCCGGTTGGAGCGCAGCGACCCGGCTTAGCAGTTCAGACACATTGCGCACCTGATGCTCGGAAACTTGTGTAATGACATCTCCGGGTTTAAGACCCGCTTTGGCACCAGGCCCATTTTGCAAGACGCCCGCAATCATGACCCCTTGGGGCAGTTGGCCTGATGGGCCATTGGGGACGATTCCAAAGGCTTGGGCTGACTCTGGAGACAGTTCGGTGGGCTCTATACCCAGCCAACCCCGGGTGACTTTGCCGTCTTTCAGCAGGCTGTCCATGACGGTTTTGGCGGTGGATACTGGGATTGCAAACCCGATGCCCATGCTGCCGCCAGAACGGGAATAAATCGCCGAATTGATGCCCATCAAATGGCCATTGACATCGACCAAAGCACCCCCCGAATTGCCGGGATTGATGGCCGCGTCTGTTTGGATGAAATTCTCAAAAGTATTGATGCCCAAATGGTTACGGCCCAAGGCGCTCACGATGCCTGAGGTCACGGTTTGACCCACACCAAAAGGATTGCCGATGGCCAAAACCACATCGCCTACAAGCAAGTTTTCGGGGTTGCCCAAGACGATGGCTGGCAACTTGTCTAATTCAATTTTCAGTAAAGCCAAATCGGTGTCTGGGTCAATACCAATCACTTTGGCTATGGCTTTTCGCCCATCGTGCAATACAACCTCTATCCCGTCAGCCTCCTCAACAACGTGATGGTTGGTGAGGATATAGCCTTGTGGACTGACAATCACACCGCTGCCAAGTCCTGATAAGTCTTGGTCGTTGGGGTCACCGTTAAAAAAACGAAACCAAGGGTCTCCTTTGTGGTGGCGCTTGGCGTTTGTACTGGTGTTGATGCTGACCACTGAAGGCGAAGCCATGCGCGCCGCTACACTCAGACTGCCTGCTGGTCGTTGTTGTGAGGCACTCGCTGGCGCTTCCAGCAGGGTAAGGTGACCTGCAGAACGTGGCAATGACATGAGCCATTGCGGCTTCAAAGTGGAGACCACAAAAATCACCGCGAGCAACACCGTCACGGTTTGAGAGAATAAAAGCCAAAATCGTTTCATGTGCCCATTGTCGGGGATGTGGCGAAAACCGCATGCACGCGTCGCTTCAACATCACTCACAATAAGGGCAGCCCTCTATTTTCAAGCCATGACTGACGCCAAACAACTTACATCTGCCTTTGAGGCCCTCTTGCAACCTGCCCGATTCAAGGATTACGGTCCCAATGGCTTGCAAGTGCAAGGGCGAGATCAGATTCGCAAGCTGGTTTCCGGGGTGACTGCCAGCAAAGCTTTGATAGAGGCAGCTATTGATGCGAAAGCCGACGGTATTTTTGTACACCATGGGCTTTTTTGGCGTGGTCAGGACGGCCGTGTGGTCGGTTGGATGCGAGAGCGGTTGAAGCTGCTGCTGGCGCATGACATCAATGTCTGGGCTTACCATTTGCCACTGGATGCCCACCCGACGCTGGGAAACAACGCGCAATTGGCTCAGGTATTGGGTTTTGAAATTACGGACTGGTTTGGTGAAAACAATCTGGCTTGTCTGGGTCACTCAGGGCCGCTAGCGTTTGAGAATGCGCAGAAGCTGGCTGATCATGTGGCCCTCACTTTAGGGCGACGCGTGACTTGCATTGATCCAGTTGGACGTGAGGTCCGCCGTTTGGCTTGGTGTACAGGCGGTGCGCAGGGCTATTTTGAAGAGGCGATTGCCGCTGGCGCTGACGTATTTTTAACAGGTGAAATTTCAGAGCCTCAAATGCATTATGCCCACGAAATGGGGGTGGCCTTCCTGGCTTGCGGACACCATGCTACTGAGCGGTACGGCGCGCAGGCTGTGGCCTCACACGTGGCGCAAAGCTTCGGGTTGGCTCATCAATTCATTGACATCGACAATCCTGCCTGAACGCTCATGAAAGTTATAACCTCGCTTTTAAGTGATCGTCAAGCTTTGGCGATCACCATGGGCGACCCTTGCGGTATTGGCCCAGAAATCATTGTCAAAGCTTTTGCGCAAGATACTAACGCAACGCGGGGTTCTTTTGTGGTCGGCGATGTCGGGGTGTTGCGGCGAGCAGTCCATGCCATTCATGGGGCATCCCGGTGGCCGGTGATAGAGATCGAAAAAGCAGCCGAGGCCTTATCGGTTCCGCCGCGCTGCATTCCTGTGCTGCAGGTCATCCCCGTGATGTTGGTATTGCCTTGGGGGCAGGTGTGCGCCGAAGCCGGCAAGGCGGCTGGAGACTGCGTATTGTGGGCGGTGCGTGCAGCCTTGAAAGGGGATGTCAGTGCAGTTGTGACCGCGCCTTTGCATAAAGAAGCCTTGTCAGCCGCAGGCCCACCTTACGACCGCTACCCTGGTCATACAGAGTTGTTGCAGGCAGAGGCGGCTGCATTCATGAAAAAACCGGTGTCCGATGTGCCAGTGCGCATGATGCTGGCGAACCAAGAGATACGTACTGTCTTGGTCAGTATTCATGTGTCCTTGAGGCAAGCCATTGAGGCTGTGACTTTGCCGAATGTACTGGAAACCATTGGCATTACCCATGAAGCTTTGCGGGCCACTCTCGGGCGTCCGCCGCGTATTGCGGTGGCAGGCTTAAACCCTCATGCAGGCGAAGGTGGATTGTTCGGTCGTGAGGAGATCGACATCATTTCACCTGCCGTGGCGGCAGCTCGTGCGCAAGGAATAAATGTGCAGGGTCCCATTGCCCCGGACACGGTCTTCATGCGCGCCAAACGCACTTCGGCACATGAAGGCGAGTTTGATGTTGTGATTGCTATGTACCATGACCAAGGCTTAATTCCTGTGAAATACATGGGGGTGGAACAGGGGGTGAACGTGACCTTGGGTCTGCCCCTTGTGCGCACCAGCCCTGACCATGGGACTGCGTTTGACATCGCAGGTCAAGGGATCGCAGATGCCTCCAGCATGTTGGAAGCGATCCGTATGGCGCGTGCGCTGGTGGCGCACCGCGCGTGATATTTACTTGCGCAGGCTGTCGCGAATCTCGCGCAGAAGCAACACGTCTTCAGGCATAACATCAGGTGCTTGCACCTCAGGTGCATCTTCGCTGCGCATGCGATTCATCTGTTTGACCATCATGAAGATGATGAACGCCAGAATCACGAAATTGATGGCCACGGTGACAAAGTTGCCATAGGCCAATACGGCACCCAGTTTTTTGGCCTCGACCAGCGACAGCCCTGCAGCTTGACCCGACAAGGCGAGGTAGTAATTGGAAAAATCGAGCCCACCAAATACACGACTCACCAAGGGCATGATCAGGTCGCCCACTATCGAATCCACAATTTTTCCGAAGGCGCCGCCAATGATGACGCCGACTGCCAAATCCATCACATTGCCTTTTAAGGCAAATTCTTTAAATTCTTTCGCAATTGACATAAATGAACCTTAAATAGTTAACACCCGTAATGTAACTGAAAAGATCACATTTTCTTATGCGTGTAAGGTCTCTCTAAGGCATGTTTCACTCAGCTACAATCCAAGGTTAACCCTGATACAGACTTGCTAGAGGATTCCCATGAGTGACACCCCAGTCGACAGCAGCAAGCGGACTTGGCTGATTGCCTCCGTTGGTGCAGGTGCCGTAGGCGCCGGATTTGTTGCCACACCGTTCATCAGTAGCTTTCAGCCTTCCGAGCGAGCGAAAGCCGCAGGTGCTGCGGTGGAGGTCGATATTTCGGACATCAAACCCGGAGAAAAAAAGACAGTAGAGTGGCGCGGCAAGCCCGTTTGGATTATCCGCCGAACAACCGAGCAAGTCGAAGCTTTGAAAAAGTCAGATGCACAATTGGCTGATCCTCAATCAGCTCGAAGTGCCTATCCTACGCCCGCATATGCCAAGAATGGACATCGCTCCATAAAGCCGGAATTCATGGTGGCTGTGGGCATTTGTACCCACCTGGGCTGCTCACCAGGTGACCGGCTCAGTGCAGGCCCTCAGCCTTCACTGCCTGATGACTGGCAAGGCGGATTTCTTTGCGCTTGCCATGGCTCGACGTTTGATTTGGCCGGGCGCGTATTCAAAAATAAACCCGCGCCTGACAATCTGGAAGTTCCCCCTCATATGTACCTCTCAGAGACCAAATTGTTGGTCGGTGAAGACAAGAAGGCTTAAGGCAAGACAACATGGCTGAATTCAAAGAAATCTCTCCTAACGCGCCTGTTGGCGCCAAGTTGATGAACTGGGTGGACAACCGCTTTCCGGCAACCGAGCTGTTCAAAGCCCACATGAGCGAGTACTACGCTTCGAAAAACTTGAATATCTGGTATGTTTTCGGTGCTTTGTCCTTGTTGGTTCTTGTGATCCAAATCGTGACGGGTATCTTTTTGGTGATGCACTACAAGCCCGATGCCAACCCTGTGGGCGGCATCATCGGCGCCCCTGCAGTGGCGTTTGCTTCTGTCGAGTACATCATGCGTGATGTGCCTTGGGGTTGGATGATTCGTTACATGCACTCCACCGGTGCATCGGCCTTCTTTGTGGTGGTGTATTTGCACATGTTCCGTGGCTTGATGTATGGCAGCTACCGCAAGCCGCGTGAGCTGGTATGGATCTTTGGTTGTGCGATTTTCCTGTGCCTGATGGCTGAAGCCTTCATGGGCTATTTGCTGCCATGGGGCCAAATGTCGTATTGGGGTGCCCAGGTGATCGTGAACTTGTTCTCGGCCATTCCATTGATTGGACCCGATTTGGCTTTGCTCATCCGTGGTGACTTTGTGGTGGGTGATGCCACCCTGAACCGTTTCTTCAGCTTCCATGTGATCGCCGTGCCATTGGTTCTTTTAGGCTTGGTGGTGGCGCACATCATTGCTTTGCACGAAGTGGGTTCCAACAACCCTGATGGCGTGGAAATCAAGGCCCCGAACGCGCCCAAAGATGCCAACGGGCATCCTCTCGACGGCATTCCATTCCATCCTTACTACACGGTGCACGACATTTATTCTGTCAGCTTGTTCCTGATGGTGTTCTCCGCCATCGTGTTCTTTGCGCCGGAGTTGGGTGGCTACTTCCTGGAATACAACAACTTTATTCCTGCCGATCCTTTGAAGACGCCTTTGCACATCGCGCCAGTTTGGTATTTCACGCCCTTCTATTCGATGTTGCGTGCCATCACCAGCGAGATGATGTACGCCTTGATCGCTTGTGTGGTCGGCGGTGCGGCCATAGCGGTGCTCAAGGGCAAATTGCCTTCCTTGCTCAAAGGCATTGTGGTCGGTGGTGCAGTGGTCTTGTCCTTGCTCATGCTGTCGATTGACGCCAAATTCTGGGGTGTGGTCGTCATGGGGGGCGCTGTTGTGATTTTGTTTTTCTTGCCTTGGCTGGACAACAGCCCGGTCAAGTCGATCCGTTACCGTCCTGAATGGCACAAATACATGTACGCCGTGTTCGTGATCAATTTTTTGATTTTGGGTTACCTGGGCGTGCAGCCACCCTCGCCGATTGGCGAGCGCGTGTCACAAATTGGCTCCCTGTTTTATTTTGGTTTTTTCTTGCTCATGCCTTGGTGGAGCCAGTTGGGCACGCCCAAACAAGTGCCAGACCGTGTGACTTTCGTTGCGCACTAAGCCCAGGAGAGACTCGAAAATGAAAATGATTCAAAAACTGACCGCTGGATTGGCTTTGGCATTGAGCCTGATAGGAGGCGTTCAAGCGTCTTCAGAAGGTATCACCTGGGACAAAGCGCCAGTCAAAACAAACGATCTGGCTTCTTTGCAAAACGGCGCAAAGTTGTTTGTCAATTATTGTCTGAACTGTCACTCGGCATCATTCATGCGTTTCAACCGGTTGCAAGACATCGGATTGACTGAACAGCAAATCAAAGACAACTTGTTGTTCACGACCGACAAGGTCGGAGACACCATGCGTTCGGCTATCGATCCCAAGCAAGCTGCGCTGTGGTTCGGCGCAAATCCACCCGATCTGACATTGATAGCCCGTTCGCGCTCTGGTCATGGCGGCACGGGTGCGGATTATTTGTACACCTACCTGCGCACTTACTACCGCGACGACACCAAACCAACTGGATGGAACAACCTGGCGTATCCCAATGTCGGCATGCCTAATGTGCTGTGGGAACTGCAAGGAGAGCGTCGCCCTGTTTATGACACGAAACAAGAACATGGACACGAGGTGAATGTGTTCAAAGGTTGGGAACAAGCCAAGCCGGGTGCAATGACGCCTTTGCAGTACGACCATGCTGTTGGTGACTTGGTCAACTATTTGCAATGGATGGCAGAACCTTCACAAAATAGCCGTGTGCGTATTGGTGTGTGGGTTTTGATCTTCTTGGCTTTCTTCACGTTCATCGCTTGGCGATTGAATGTGGCGTACTGGAAAGACATCAAGTAAACCTTCGATGCCCGGCTGATCAGTTTGGGCAGTATGGAGTGGTTAAGCCAGACAATTGGCTTTCCACTCTTTTTTGATTTTAGGAGTCTTCGCCATGATGGTGCTTTATTCAGGAACAACCTGTCCCTTCTCTCATCGTTGCCGTTTTGTGTTGTTTGAAAAAGGCATGGATTTTGAAATCCGTGACGTCGATTTGTACAACAAGCCAGAAGACATCAATGTAATGAATCCGTATGGGCAAGTTCCTATATTGGTCGAGCGTGATCTGATTCTGTACGAGTCCAACATCATCAATGAATATATTGATGAGCGATTCCCCCACCCCCAATTGATGCCAGGTGATCCAGTGGATCGCGCACGAGTGCGTTTGTTCTTACTCAACTTTGAGAAGGAACTCTTTACGCATGTGGTCACCTTGGAAAACCGCGCTTTAAAAGGCAATGACAAAGCGCTGGAAAAAGCACGTGCCCACATTCGTGACCGCTTGACGCAATTGGCGCCCGTGTTTTTGAAGAACAAGTTCATGCTGGGTGATAATTTCTCGATGCTGGACGTAGCGATTGCCCCTTTGCTTTGGCGCCTAGATTATTACGGCATCGATTTGAGCAAAAATGCAGCGCCTTTGCTCAAATATGCAGAGCGTATTTTTTCTCGTCCAGCTTACATTGAAGCACTGACGCCCTCCGAAAAAGTCATGCGCAAGTAATCACACCATCCACCTGAAGACGTTTGAGGTGTTCATGAACCCCGAAGATTCCCCAGCTACGCGCCCTTACTTGGTGAGGGCTTTGTATGAGTGGTGCACAGACAATGGTTTTACGCCTTATGTGGCCGTGATGGTGGACGACACTGTTCAAGTGCCGAGCGAGTATGTGAAAGATGGTGAGATTGTTTTGAATGTAAGTTTTGATGCCACGAGTTCATTAAAGCTGGGCAATGACTTCATTGAATTCAAGGCACGCTTTGGTGGAAAACCCCGTGACATCATGGTCCCTATGGACCGTGTCATGGCGATATATGCGCGAGAGAATGGGCAGGGCATGGCCTTCCCTGTGAACCGTGCGGAACGCCCGGCGCAGCCTGTTGAAGCGGTGAAAACCGTTGAGGCGTCCTCTGCAGGTCTGGCAGCAGTTCCTGTTGCCAGCAAAGCTGATGAAACCGATGTTTCACCGACACCAAATCCTGCGACGCGCCCCACCCTGACGCGCATCAAATAATTCTTTTTTGGGCTTAAATGGCCTCTGCTTACAGTTAAAATACAGTCCGATGCCGCTTTAGCTCAGTTGGTAGAGCACCCGCCTTGTAAGCGGTAGGTCGTCAGTTCGAATCCGACAAGCGGCACCAAATCAACAAGCTCTTTGAGTTTTTAAAACCCGCACATGCAAATGCTGCGGGTTTTTTTATGAGGACTCGAAATGTTTCAAATTCTAAAATGCGGTTACAGCGATAAAACTTTCAGCCGAATAGTTTGAACATCGTGCCCTTTGTTTTGCAAATGCGCTTGCATGGCTGGCAGCATTTGCCGCAGTTTGGCTGCCGCGGCGTTGCTATTGATCAAAATACACCAATCTGACCCCTCAATGGGGCCGGCTCGAAGGGCTGTGCGCAAGTTGGGGGGTATCAAAGAATCAAGCGCTCGCAACCGTCGCGTCGATTCCTGCATCAGCGAAGTTAATTGTGCAAGTGTTGGAGAGTCTTGCGCCGCTTGCAGCAATGATTGGGATTGGTTGTGTCTTCTCATTGGCTATGTGCTGGGGATTATCAGGATTATCAGCGATTAGAGGGCGAGGGTGAGGGTAAAATGCGGGGTTTGATGGTGTTCCATCCGCAGGTGTTTTTGATTTAATCGAGGCCCTTGTATTTGGCGACTGTCATCCTTAACTTAAGTCACACCCAACAGACAGGATTTCCGGTCTTGCAGCATGCCCTTTGGGTTGTGCAGATCGTGCAGACATGGCTACCAACTTCCTCACCAAAATTTTCGGCAGTCGCAATGACCGCCTGATCAAACAATACCGCAAGACGGTCGAACGTATCAATGCCCTTGAGCCCAGCCTCGAAGGTTTGAACGACGAGCAGTTGCGAGCCAAAACGCAAGAATTCAAAGACCGAGTGGCCGCTGGAGAAACGCTGGACGCGATCTTGCCGGAAGCTTTTGCTGTGGTGCGTGAAGGCTCCAAACGGGCCATGAAGATGCGTCACTTTGACGTGCAAATGGTCGGTGGTATTGCATTGCACAATGGGAAAATTGCCGAAATGGGCACGGGAGAAGGCAAAACGTTGACCGCCACACTACCGGTCTACCTCAATGCCTTAACGGACAAGGGTGTTCACGTTGTCACAGTCAACGATTACCTGGCCAATCGTGATGCCCAGTGGATGGCACGTCTATATAACTTTCTGGGATTGTCTGTAGGCATCAATTTGCCTCAGTTGCCCCGAGAAGAAAAGCAGGCCGCTTATCGTTCAGACATCACCTACGGCACCAACAATGAATACGGATTTGATTACCTGCGTGACAACATGGTGTATGAAACTGCTGACCGTGTTCAGCGTGGTTTGAACTACGCCATTGTGGACGAGGTGGATTCGATCCTGATCGACGAAGCCCGCACCCCTTTGATCATCAGCGGGCAGGCTGAAGATCATACGGCTCAATATCTGGCCATGAACCAAGTGGTTCCATCCCTCACACGTCAAGAAGGAGAAGCGGATCCGAGAACGGGTGAAGGCATCATTACACCTGGTGACTTCACTGTGGATGAAAAATCCCATCAGATTTATTTGACGGAAGATGGTCATGAAAATGCCGAAAAAATCCTTTTAAGCATGGGACTTATTCCGGAAAATGCCAGTCTTTACGACCCTGCCAACATTGGCTTGATGCACCATTTAATGGCCGCATTGCGCGCCAATCATTTGTACCATCGAGATCAGCATTATGTGGTTCAAGAGGGTGAAATCATCATTGTGGATGAGTTCACTGGACGATTGATGAGCGGTCGTCGCTGGAGCGATGGCCTTCACCAGGCTGTTGAGGCCAAAGAGGGTGTGAACATCCAGGCTGAAAATCAGACTATGGCATCCATCACGTTCCAGAACTATTTCCGTCTGTATGGCAAATTAGGGGGTATGACGGGTACGGCCGATACTGAAGCCTATGAGTTCCAGGAAATCTACGGCCTTGAAACCATCGTCATTCCACCCAACCGCAAGAGTCAGCGAAAAGATCAGTTGGATCGCGTCTACAAAACAGCCAAAGAAAAATACGACGCTGCAATTGCCGATATAAGAGAGTGTCATGACCGTGGTCAACCCGTTCTGGTGGGGACCACGTCGATTGAAAACTCTGAACTCATTGCCGATTTGCTGGAAAAAGCGAAGCTGCCGCACCAAGTTCTCAATGCCAAGCAGCATGCCCGTGAAGCGGATATCGTGGCGCAAGCGGGTAGCGCCGGCATGATCACCATCGCTACCAACATGGCCGGCCGGGGTACAGACATTGTCTTAGGTGGCAACATCGAAAAATCCATTCAAAACGTGGAAGCCGATGAAGTCTTGAGCAGTGCTGAGCGAGAAGAACAAATGGCGCGGTTGCGAGCGGCCTGGTTGGTCGAGCATGAAAAAGTAAAGGCTCTGGGGGGGTTGCGCATCATTGCGACCGAACGGCACGAGTCAAGGCGCATAGACAATCAATTGCGTGGACGTTCAGGTCGGCAAGGTGACCCAGGTTCTTCACGTTTCTATTTGAGTCTGGACGATTCGCTGATGCGCATTTTCGCGGGTGATCGCGTGCGCGCCATCATGGACCGTTTGAAGATGCCTGAAGGTGAGGCCATTGAGGCCGGTATGGTGACTCGCAGCATTGAAAGTGCGCAGCGCAAAGTAGAGGCCCGCAACTTTGATATCCGCAAGCAATTGCTGGAGTATGACGATGTTTCCAATGACCAGCGTAAAGTCATTTACCAGCAACGCAATGACATTTTGGATGCGCAAGATTTGAATGCGCAAATTGCGGGCCTGCGTGAAGGTAGCTTTACGGATCTGGTTCGACAATATGTGCCTGAAGAGTCGGTAGAAGAGCAATGGGACTTGCTTGCTTTGGAGCGTGTACTTAACGATGAATGGCAGATTGATTTGCCCTTGCGTGAGCAGGTGAAAGTGGCCACTGCAATCACGGATGTGGACATACTGGAGTCCGTCGTTGCTGCAGCGCACGCCAGTTTTGAGGTTAAGTTGCAAGCGATTGGTGCAGAAAATTTCTTGCCATTTGAGCGTGTAGTTTTGCTGCAAAGCATTGACACCCATTGGCGTGAACACCTCAGTGCATTGGACTATTTGCGTCAAGGCATTCACTTGCGCGGATATGCTCAGAAGCAGCCCAAACAGGAATACAAACGGGAAGCTTTTGAGCTTTTTGGTCAACTGCTCGATTCGGTTAAAAACGAAGTCACGAAAGTGATCATGAATGTGAAAATTCAGTCGCCCGAGGAAGCTGAGCAAGCGGCGCAGGCACTGGGCTCGCGGGCTGAAGCCATCAGCAACGTCACCTACACAGCACCGGATGAATCCGGTGATCCGCAGACGATGGCTTTAGAGCCAGTGTTGCATCCAACGAGGATCGTTGGCCGTAATGAACCTTGCCCTTGCGGTAGTGGGAAAAAATACAAGCACTGCCACGGAAAGCTGGCTTAGCGTTTCGAAAGAAAGTGTGTCATGCCTGTGAACTTGTTGCCGCCTGAGCCTGCAGATCTCTTACCCATTGCCGGTGTCCGTTTGGGCGTTGCGCAGGCGGGCATTCGCAAAGTCAACCGCAAAGATTTGACCGTCCTTTTATTGGACAAAGGCACTTCTGTTGCAGGCGTTTTCACTCGCAACCGATTCTGCGCTGCGCCGGTGCAAGTTTGCAGAGAACATTTGGCTGCGGGTGAGGGTATTCGTGCCATGGTCATCAACACGGGAAACGCCAACGCAGGAACTGGAGCCCAGGGTTTGGCTGATGCGCGGGCGACCTGCGAGGCACTGGCTTTACTGTTGAAACTGCAACCATCGCAAGTCCTGCCTTTTTCCACGGGTGTCATCATGGAGCCCTTGCCTGTGGACCGCATTGTGTTGGGTTTGCCCAAAGCCTTGGCTGATGCAAGCGAGACGCATTGGGCGCAGGCCGCCGAAGGGATCATGACGACAGATACCTTGCCTAAAGCTTTCAGCACACGTGTTGATATTGCAGGGGTGCCTGTCACAGTCACGGGCATCAGCAAAGGCGCAGGGATGATTCGACCCAACATGGCCACCATGTTGGGCTTTGTGGCGACTGATGCGAATATCGCCCCCGAATTATTGCAATCCTTGACCACCGAATTGGCTGATGCATCCTTTAACCGAATCACGATTGACGGGGATACCTCGACCAACGATTCATTCCTTGTGATGGTGACCCACAAGGCTGCAAACCCGCCAATTACATCGTTGTCCAGCCCTGAAGGTATGGCTTTGAAGGCCGCCATGTTGCAGGTGTCCCGACAACTGGCGCACGCCATTGTTCGAGACGGAGAGGGCGCTACCAAGTTCATCACGATTCAGGTTGACGGTGGAAAAACCACCGATGAGTGCCGCAAGGTGGCTTACGCCATTGCGCATTCGCCTTTGGTAAAAACTGCTTTCTTTGCCAGTGACCCTAACCTGGGCCGCATTCTCGCGGCCGTGGGCTATGCGGGTATTGAGGACCTGGATCAAACGGGTATCGACTTGTTT